>Ga0315336_1000577_pt1 | contig 95369 bp, 88 predicted proteins | sample ASW5metaG_FD_204512 | JGI IMG/M metagenome (GOLD analysis project Ga0315336, IMG submission 204512) | Ammonia-oxidizing marine archaeal communities from Monterey Bay, California, United States - ASW #5 | ecosystem: Environmental > Aquatic > Marine > Intertidal zone | place: USA: California...
AGAAACTCGGCGGGACGACGCCGCTTGATGTCATCGTGCGCTTTGAATCGGACCCAGAGGCGCAAGCATCTGTAGCCGAAGAATCCGATGACGATCTGACACTGCTGCTCGGTTCGGTATCGCAGGGTGACCCGGTGGACTACTGGTTTACGCCGCAGAAGATCAATACAGTGTCGGCTGTTCATGATTTTCTCGCCAGCCGTTACGGGGTGGGCCAGGTCTTGTCTCTGGCCTCGCTGATCCGAGTGGGCGAGTCGATCAGCAAGACACCGTTTGATGCTTTTGAACTCGCGGTGCTGTACAAACGTATGCCGGATGATCTCAAGGCGGCACTTTTGAGTCCCTATGTCTCGATCGAGGATGACGAAGTTCGTCTCACGGCCCGCATACGCGATTCGCTTCCCGACCTTCGCCGCAATGCACTGCTGGGGGATATCCGCTCAGGACTGGTAGAGGAAGTGGGTCTGGCGCCGGAGCGGTTTCAAATCTCGGGACTGGTCGTTCTGTACAACAATATGCTCCAGAGTTTGTTTTCCTCTCAGATAATGAGCCTCGGTGTGGTGATGCTCGGTATTGCCCTGATGCTGTTGATTCTGTTTCGTTCCTTTCGTCTTGCGGTAATCGGCATTGCACCGAATCTTCTCGCGGCGGCGATTATTCTTGGCATGATGGGGTGGGCCCGGATTCCCCTTGATATGATGACCATTACGATTGCGTCGATCACGCTTGGCATCGCCGTGGACAACAGCATTCACTATATCTACCGGTTTCGAAGTGAGATCGGCCACATTGGTGATTATGTGAAGACGCTGCACTACTGCCATGCCAACATCGGGCGCGCCATCTTCTACACCGCTATCACCATCATCGCCGGATTTTCCATTCTGGTGTTGTCGAATTTCCTCCCCACCATTTTCTTTGGTGTCTTCACGGCGCTGGGTATGGCAATTGCATTGCTTGCCTCTTTGACGCTTTTGCCCCGCCTGATTCTGTGGCTGCGCCCTTTCGGTGAGTGACAGTAAATCGCCATTTGAAGTCAACGCGGTAACTTTGCAGAATAAGCGGTCTACTTCAGGCGACAGGTTGATCTTGTGTTCCGTAATCCTCGATATTTGTGGGCTGTGAAGCGTACCGTGAAAATTGTGCGCCGTTTTGCGCTGGGGCTGGTTGCGGCTCTGGGCGTCGGTACGACGGTTGCCGGGCCGACGGCAGACGAGATGATCCGGAGCACGGTCAATGCGCTTATCGGTGAACTCCAAGAGCGCCGGATGGAACTTGAGGCCGATCACGGTGCGCTGTACGCACTCGTCGAAGAAATCGTGGTGCCGACGATTGCCGTCACCAAAGTATCCCGACTGATCCTCGGCCCCCATTGGAAAACAGCATCGCAGGATCAGCGCGAGCGATTTAAGGCGGGCTTTAAAAATCTGCTGATGCGAAGTTATGCGACAGCAATGTTTAAGTACACGGGTGAACAGGAACTGCGGTTCGGCACGGTTACCATTCGGGCAGAAGGGCGGATTGCAGTGGTGCCCACCGAACTGGTCCTGCCCGCACAGGAGTCCGTGCCGATTGAGTACTACTGCCTGCTGGATTCCGATGGCGGCTGGAAGATATATGACATTCAGATAGACGGCATCAGCATGATCATCAGTTACCGGAACCAGTACAGGGAATACATTGATGCCAATGGCCTCGATGCTTTGGTAGAATCGCTCGAAGCGAAAGCATCAGAAATACACTAGTTTTTTCAGGTTAATTGCCAGGATACGAGCGGATGGTAAGTCCAGAAGACATCAAAGGCTGGATTGAGGAAAACCTCGCCGGTGCGATGGTTGAAATCTCGGGCGATGGTCACCACTTCGAAGCAGAGATCGTGTGTGTGGATTTCGCCGGAAAGAGCCGGATCCAGCAGCACCAGATGGTCTACGGAGCGCTTGGCGACCGGATGAAAGCCGAGATTCACGCGCTGTCGATGCGCACCTTAACACCGCAAGAAAAGGCCGCTCAGTCTTCTTCTTAGGGCCCACTCCCGGCATTTTTCGGAAACAGATTCTTAACAGGGGAACTTCATGGACGTCAGTCAACGAATCAAACAGACAGTAGACAGCAACCGCGTCATGCTTTTTATGAAAGGAAACCGCGACTTCCCACAGTGCGGTTTCTCCGGTCGGGCAATACAGATCCTGCAGACCCTCGGTGCGCAGTTCGAAACTGCAGATGTACTCATGGATGATGAGATCCGCCATGGCATCAAGGAGTACTCCAACTGGCCCACGATTCCACAGCTTTACATCGATGGTGAGTTCGTCGGTGGCAGTGATATCATGATGGAAATGTACGAAAATGGCGAATTGAAACAGAAGTTGTCGGAGGCGCCGACCGCCTAGCCCGTACACCGTCAAAGCAGTTTAAAAAAGGCGCCTTGAGGGCGCCTTTTTTGTTGAATCAGTTAAAATCAGGGCCGCGGCATACCGCGAGCCAGGGTATGTCTTTTTGTTTATTGACCGGTCAGCATATTGGAAAGTCTAGTTATCAGGGGTGGCCAGCCACTCAACGGAGACGTTCGGATCGGCGGCGCCAAGAATGCCGCTCTGCCGGTGCTGATCAGTGCCTTGCTGACCGATCAGGATCTTCTGGTCTCCAACGTGCCGCATCTTCGCGACATCACGACGGTGCTCGAACTTCTGGGCCGTCTTGGCGCCAGGATCGAAGTCGATGAAAAGTCCGTTATTAGGGTCAATGCTGGCAAGCTGATCTCGAGGCGGGCACCCTACGAGCTGGTCAAAACCATGCGCGCATCGATTCTGGTCCTCGGTCCCCTGCTTGCCCGGTTTGGCCAGGCTGAGGTATCACTTCCCGGCGGGTGTGCCATTGGTTCGCGGCCGGTGGACCTGCATATCCGCGCACTTGAGCAAATGGGTGCGGCGATCTCGGTCGAAGAAGGCTATATCAAGGCCAGCACATCAGAAAATCGACTGCACGGCGCCAAGATTGTCTTTGATACCGTGACAGTGACCGGTACCGAGAATCTCATGATGGCCGCGACGCTGGCCCGCGGGACGACTGTCCTTGAAAACGCGGCCCGCGAACCCGAGGTCGCCGATCTTGCCAATTGCCTCTCGGCGATGGGCGCACAGATTGAAGGTGCGGGTAGTGATGTTATCGAAATCGAAGGGGTAGCGAATCTTTCAGGAGCAATGCATCGCGTGATTCCTGACCGGATCGAGGCCGGGACTTTCATGGTGGCAGGGGTCGTCACCCAGGGAAAGATCCGTCTTGGTGATGTGAACCCTGCCCATCTGGACGCCGTCATCGCCCGGCTACGGGAAGCCGGCGCGCAGATTTCGATTGGAGAGGACGAGCTGAGCCTGGAGATGCCTGAGCGCCCGCGCGCAGTTTCCGTCAGTACCGCGCCTTACCCCGGATTTCCAACGGATATGCAGGCACAGTTCCTGCTGTTGAACTGTGTTTCAGAGGGCACCGCGTCAATTACCGAGCACATCTTTGAAAATCGTTTCATGCACATACAGGAATTGCAGCGTATGGGTGCCGATATCAATCTGCACGGAAATACGGCGCTTGTGCGCGGCGTGGAGCAGCTCGGTGGCGCGCAGGTGATGGCTACGGATTTAAGGGCCTCCGCTTGTCTGGTGCTTGCCGGATTGGTGGCTGGGGAGCAGACCGTGATTGACCGGATTTACCATATTGACCGCGGTTATGACTGCATCGAGGAGAAACTCCTGCAATGTGGTGCTGATATCCGCCGGGTTTCTGATTCGCGCTCGCCACGGGTTCAGGCAGTTCACTAGGGCGATGCTGCCGGTTTCGAGCCGGTATGCCCGGATGAGATGGATCGGCGGATAGAGACACTCACAGCGCTCCCACATTTTGTGCAAAATCAGATACTTCCCAAAGCTTTTTAAAAGCGGTTATCATGTGGGTAACGAACGGCGGTTGCCCGGTCGGGTGAAACTGTTATTGACCGCGCGGAGCCCTTCCGGGGGCGCAGGAAAAGATCAAACTAATAAGTAGGATAGGAGAAGAGTTATGGGAATGGGCGGCATCAGTATCTGGCAGTTACTCATTGTTTTGGTGATTGTGCTGCTGCTTTTCGGCACCAAGAAGTTACGCAATCTCGGTACCGATCTCGGCGGTGCGGTCAAAGGTTTCCGTAGTACGATGAAAGACCCCGCGAACGCAGATGAGCCGTCAGAAAGCGAGTCCGAGACCAGCCAGGAGAGTCTTGCCGAATCGGCTGAAGACGCCGATTCGGATTCGGATAAAGAAAACGCCAAAGTCTGACCTGCCCAAGGGGTGGCGCCATGTTCGACATTGGCTTTCTTGAGATCGTCATCATTGCTTCGATCGCCCTGGTCGTGTTGGGGCCCGAGCGGTTGCCGCGTGCCGCGCGTACCGCAGGTCTCTGGGTGGGTCGGGCCCGACGGATGGTTTCGGATGTGAAGTCAGATATTGACCGCGAGATTCGTGAAAGCGAACTCGCTGACATGCGCAAACTGGGCGAAGAAGTGAATAGTATCAAAGACGATGTCAGTGAAGATCTCAATAAAGCGACGGAGTCCATCAAGGACGACGATGCCATGACTGACGTTGTTAACTCTATCAGCGAATCTGCGAAGACGCTTCGCGAAGACGCAACTGAAAAGACCGGCGCCGACTAACTAGTAAGTAAAAGACGGTGACGCGATCTTCTAACCCTACGCAGCTGCAGGGATCGACTTTCATGTCGCACCTGTTGGAGTTGCGCGACCGGCTGATGCGTGGCGGCGGCGCTGTGCTGGTGCTGTTCATTATGGCGGCTCCTTTTGCGAACACGCTGTACGAATATCTGGCACAGCCGCTGATGGCTTCGCTGCCCGAAGGCAACTCGATGATCTCAACAGAGCCGCACGGCCCGTTCTTCGTGCCGTTCAAGTTTGCTTTTGCCTTTGCGACGGCCATCGCGATGCCCTACCTGCTGTATCAGCTCTGGGCCTTTGTTGCCCCAGGCTTGTACGAGCATGAAAAACGCCTCACGGTCCCGCTACTGGTCTCGAGCAGCCTGCTGTTTTATTTGGGCATACTTTTCGCCTACTTTGCGGTGTTCCCGCTGATCTTCGCGTTCTTTACCAGCACGGCTCCCGAAGGGGTTTTGGTCATGACGGATATCAACGCGTATCTCAGTTTTGTGCTGAAACTCTTTTTTGCTTTTGGATTGGCTTTTGAGGTGCCGGTCGCAACCGTGCTGATGGTACGGATGGGTATGGCGACCCCCGAATCTTTGGCGACCAAGCGGCCGTACATCATCGTTGGCGCATTTGTTGTCGGTATGGTGATGACCCCTCCGGACATTCTCTCGCAGACTATGCTGGCTGTTCCCGTCTGGTTGCTGTTTGAGGCGGGTCTATATTTCTCCCGATCCATCAAGCCACGGTCTAAAGATGCTGAAGTGGAGTCGGAGGGCGGGGATACCGATCTCGAGCGTGAGTTGGATGACGGTATCGCCGAGTTTGAGGAACTGGGGACTGACGACGATACGTCCCGGAGTTGAAATTACTCAGGGAGTGAAAGCCCTTGATAAGTTTTGAGGTCCGAATCGTGGACTGGTCACATTGCAGCGAGGCGCTTTCATCACTTCGACATGTGGTGTTTGTTGAGGAGCAGGGGGTACTCCTTGAGTTGGAACTTGATGGTGAAGATCCGGACGCACACCACGCCGCCGCATTTTCAGACGACGGTGAAGTCATTGGGACCGGACGACTGCTTGAATCAGGCAAGATCGGCAGAATGGCCGTGTGCCAGCCGCTGCGTCGTCGGGGTATCGGCCTGGCCTTGTTGCTTGCTCTGATGGAGGAGGCACGGCGTATGGGGTTAGCGGATGTGAGCCTTGGTGCGCAGTTTTCGGCCATTCCCTTCTACGAGAAGGCAGGCTTTCAGGCTTATGGAGATGTTTTTCTGGATGCCGGCATCGATCACAAGATGATGAGACGGGTGTTGCGTTAGGTGTTGCGTTAATTGTTGTGAGACCTGTCACTTGAAAGCCAAGCCCCCTCGCGTCAGCACTTTCGCCCTCACCCCGGGTAGCCATCTCGCTGGGAAATACGAGGTCGTTTCACGGCTTGGATCCGGGTGGGAGGGTGAGGTCTATCTGGTGCGTGAGATTGGTACCAGAATTGAACGCACCGTGAAAATCTTTTTCCCGCGGCGAAACCCCAGTAACCGGGCGCTTCGTTTTTATGCCCGAAAGCTCCACAAGCTGCGACATTGTCCGGTGGTGATTCAGTACCACACACGGGATACCTTTGACTTCAATGGATTGCCCGTTTCAGTCCTGGTCTCGGAATTTGTCGAGGGCGAGCTCCTCTCGGATTTTCTAAAACGCCAGTCGGGTCGGCGGGTGAATCCATTTCAGGGTGTGCACCTGCTGCACGCACTCGCACTTGGGATCGAGGCCATCCACAACGTGGGTGAATACCACGGCGATCTGCACACGGATAACGTGATCGTGCTGCGCCATGGCTTAGGGTTTGATCTCAAGTTGCTCGACATGTTCAGTTGGGGTGCCCCAAATGCTGAGAACATCCAGCACGACGTGTTTGATCTGATCCGCATTTTTTATGATGCGTTAGGCGGGGCGCGCTGGTACAGCCGCCAACCACAGGAGGTCAAGGACATCTGCAAAGGCCTGAAGCGCTCTTTGATCGCGCGGGAGTTTCGAAGTGCGGGCCAGTTATGTCAGCATCTTGAAACGATGGAGTGGCAGTAGAGCGCCTACCCATGACTGGTCCAGTAGCACTGACTGCCCCGGTGATGCTTTGCGGCCAGGACATGGCTGAGCCTCAGTCGGTTGGTTTGCATTCAGGGCAGGCAGTGGTATTCAGCCGCCCCCATGGCGGGCAGTGCGGTGTCAACGAGGATGCGCTGGGTGTTATTGAGGGCGCTGATGGGCAGATCTGTCTTGCGGTTGCTGATGGTGTCGGTGGGCTCCCCAGGGGTCTCGAGGCAGCGACGCTGGTTATCGACCTGCTTGCCAAGGCAAGCCCGAGTAAAGAGATGTCCCTCGAAAGTCGTATCCAGACCGCCAATCAGACATTGCTGACGCAGCTACCGAATGCAGCAACCACGGTCAGCGTCGCTGAGATAGCCGATAGCACTCTGAGTAACTGCCATGCTGGAGATTCAACGACGGTGGTTGTGGGTCAGCGCGGACGGATCAAACTCAAGACGCAAGCCCACTCGCCGGTGGGCATCAAGGAAGCCAACGGGCTGGACGAAAAAGAGGCACTTTTTCACCCACAGCGTCATCTATTGAACAACATGATGGGCGACCCGGCGCTTTGGCTCGAGAAACAGGATGCCCTCGAGTTGGCGTCCCGGGATACGGTGCTGCTCGGGACCGATGGCCTCTGGGACAACCTCTTTCTTTCTGAGATTGTCGAGTTGATCAGGGTGGATGAGTTATTTTCGTCAGCGCAAAAACTGGCCGAAACCGTGATTCAGCGAATGGATCACCCGGTAAGGGGTCTGCCGTCAAAACCCGACGATGTCAGTTTTATTCTCTTTCGGTTTTTCTAATCTTCTAGGCGTACGCCGTGACAAATAATGTTCAGCAGTGGTGGATTCGAACCCTGATTTCTTTAAGTATTTCGTTACCTTTTTTGTTTCTGGCGTGGAAGATAATCGTTCACGAGGGCTTGAATCCTCAGATTCGATATGGGTTATTCGCTTGTGTCATCACCGTGTGCCTCCTCATTCTGGCTCTACCATTTTTTAATTCAGCTACGCGCCGAAAAGTTCTGCTCGCCCTCTTTTCCTCGGTCATTTCAATCTATGGTGTTGAGACTGTTTTAACCGTTGCTTATCACTCCGAGTGGACTGGACAGCGTGAGTTAGAGCGCCATGTCGCTAAGAATAATCCTCTGACCAAGCTACAGAAGATCCAAAGTCTTCGCGATAAAGGCGTAATAGCAGTGCCCGCGGTACCAGCTGGAGATCAATGGGGAGATGGATACATCCTCGGAGGTATCTCGAATGCTTTTGTTGTTTTCTGTGATGAAACAGGTGAATGGGCAACGTACCAGAGCGACGAATTCGGGTTCAATAACCCTTTAGGCACTCATGTTAGAGGCGTTGATGCTGTGTTGGTGGGCGACTCATTTACAGAGGGGGCTTGTGTTAATGCAGAGTACAACGTCGCTTCACGCCTCCGGATAGAAAATTGGAATGTAGTTAATCTCGGAAAAGCAGGAACTGGCCCCCTAATGCAACTGGCAACTCTCGTGGAATATGGGGAAGAATTACAACCATCCTTTGTAATCTGGCTGTTCTATGAGGGCAACGACCTGAAAGATCTTTTAGCGGAAAGCCGAGATAAGCCCCTTCTTCGACGGTACTTGGTAGAAGGATATAGTCTTGGACTCAAATCCCAGCAAAGGGAAATTTCAACTTTTATCAAGGATCTTCTTGAGACCAAATTGATTGAGGAAATCAGGAGAGCAGGTAGTTCGAATCCAAGCAATCGACTCAAGCGTCACCGCGCTTTTGACTCAATAGATCATACTCGGGAGACGCTATATGACTTTGCAACGCTAAGGTTTCTTAGGAATCTTGTTTCTGAATCGTTTATCGATAGACATCGACCAAGCTACCTTGATGGCGCTCTTCCTAAGTTACGAGAAGTGCTCGAGGTTGCTAAATTAAGAATTGAATCATGGGGCGGGGAAATGATTTTTGTATACCTCCCCCAGTGGTCACGATATAAGTGGGAGTTTGAGACGGACGACGCGACAAAGAAGCGAGATATGGTGATGACTATAGTTAGAGAAGTCGGACTAACCGTTATCGATTTTGACAAAGTACTGCGATCGAAGGAGCAACCGCTTCAGGCATTCCCGTTCGGAATGGCTGGGCACTATAACGCGATAGGTTACGAACTTTTGGCAAAGCAGATTAACGATGAACTGCGCCAATCAGCTAAATAAATACTACCAATAGCCAGTTTTCTGAGTTTGATGTGTTCTCACCACATGTACATAAATTGAGACCTATTAAGAAACCACTATCCGAGCAAGGATGCCCGACGATGCCAGTTTTATCCTCTACTGGCCCAGCGCAAATAACGAGGTCGATGACAAGACGGAGGACTAGCTTGCCTCCAGCGCTTGTAGCAGTTCGCGGGTCTTGGCAATCTGCTCGGCGGCATGCTCATAGTACTGGGCATGGCTCGCCTCACGAAAAACCTTGGCGACCGCCTCAAGTTGACTGAGCGCTAACCCCGCCGTTCCGGCGTCACCCAGACGTTCCGCAAGGCTTTTCTGTGCGAAAGCAAGATTGGCCGCTGTCATCGCCCAGGTTATTGGAGAGCGTTCTTGTGTCCACTCTTTGAGGGCGTTCTGGTAGGCTGAAATCGCGTCTATGAATGGCTGCACGCTTTCGCTTCGTTCCCCCAGTTTTTGCAGCGCAGTCCCAAGATTATTCTGCGTCATGGCCCATTGCTGTGGTACCCGGTCGCGGGTACGCTCTGCCAACGCATTTCGACAGGCGGCCACCGACTGTTCCAGGGTTCTGGGACCTTTCCGTTTCTCACCCAGGAGCCGCAGCGCTGTCCCTAGGTTATTGAAAGTGGTTGCCCAGTGCAGAGGGGCCTGGTCACGGGTCCAGATCAATAACACTTGCTTATAGGCTTCGACAGCGCGTTTGAGTAGTTGCTGGTCACTTTTTTGCTGTCCGAGTGCCTGCAGTACCGAACCGAGGTTGTTCTGCGTTGTGGCCCACTCCCAGCGGTATTGTTCCTGGGTCCGCACCCCAAGCGCTTGTTCGAAGGCCTGTAAGGACTGCTCCAGCATTTCTGCATCTTTTTGCCGGTGTGCCAGGATACCAAGTGCGTTACCAAGCCCGTTCTGGGTTGTTGCCCATTCAGCGGGAGAATGTTCCGGACTTTGCGCTCTTAAAGCCCGGCGGTAACTCGCGATCGACTGTTCTAACTGATGGGTCCCCTGTTGGCGCTGGCCCAGGATGCCAAGAGCGTTTCCAAGTTCCGCCTGGGTTTTCGCCCATCTCTTTGAATCATTTACTTCGTCGGTGAGCTCCGCTGCGATAGTTTTGTATAGGTCTACTGCGGCCAAGAGCGTATCGTTGTCAAGAGATTCACGACCAAGTTCGCAAAGGGCAACGGCCCGCTGACTTTGGTAATGCCATTGGAACTGATCGTCATCGCGAGATACGGCTGCGGCGGTCCGGTAGTGTTCTGCAGCGCTCTCGTATTTCCGTTCCAGGTGCGAAAGTAGGGCGTGCGCCTCGGCCAACGTTGTCCGGGGTGTTGTGTCGCCCGACGTCTCAGAGAAATGGCGGCCCGCTTCCTCCAGAAACCCCCTGACTTTGGTAAGAGAAAATGTTTCACCACTTCGGGCGGCGTTGCTTGCCTCTGTCAGCACTTTCGCAAAGGCTGCGTCTTCAGTGTGTGTTTGGCATAGGCTGTCGAGAACTGCTCGAAGATTTTGAAGATGGGTCCAGGATTTTTCGAGGAGGTCGCAGATCTGATCTCGAGTAATGGATTTCTTAAGGATGAGATCGAGCAGGATGGCAAGATCAGAAGTGGGCGCCTGCAGGCGTTTTTGCGCCGCGGCCAGTTCATTGGCGTAGCCCCTAAGTTCATCAGGCAGGTTGGTTGGTGATTCAACAGTTTGAGCATTCATGCTGGCGACTAATATAAGTGATCCCGGATGTTTTCCCTGTGGATTGAGGCAGCGTCGCTTCAACCAGGTCTTTGTTCAGGGCGAAAAAAAGGCGGGCACAAGGGCCCGCCTTTTTGGAGCACTAAGGGTTAATCGACAATGTGATAAACCGGTGCTTTTTCCATTGTCCACTCACCGGACTCAGGGTCCCGGCGCGAGAGCGTCAGGGCATGCCAGTTCTCATCGTCCAGTTTCATGAAGTCGCCGCGATAGTAGTAGCCCGGCCAGCGAGTTTCCTTGCGGAAGAGTGTATGCTGGACAACACACTCAGAGGCAATCGCACGGTGTTTGAGTTCCCAGGCGCGCATGAGCTGGTGTAGATCCTCCGCGCCTAGATACTCAAAATCCTCATGCAGGGTTTTCAGTAATTCCAGACCACGCAATAGCAGCGGTTCGTTGGTCATATAGTTAACTGTGATACCCCCGGCATATTCATCCATGAGTTTCTCCAGGCGTTGTAGGCCCTGGATCGGCAGGATGTAGCTTGGTGAGACTGTACCGCCTACGATTTCGTTACGGCCGACTTCATAGGTCTCAAGCGGTCTGTAAATCTCTTCGCGGCGGTCCTCAATCTGCTTGTCCGAGATGACGATCTTCTCGCTGGCGTGTTCGCGGATGTACTTGACGGCCGCTTTGGCTGCAAGACGTCCTTCGGTGAACGAACCTGAGGAGAATGCGTGCGCGGTGCCACCCAGCGCGTCACCGGCACCAAAGAGGCCCTCAACCGTCATCATCCGGTTGTAGCCCCAGTAGTACTCATCCGGAGAGACGTCCTCGGGTCCACTGGCCCAGGCGCCCGAGCACGTGGCGTGGGAGCCCATGACATAGGGTTCGGAGGTCGTGAGTTCCGGATTGGTGTACTTGGGGTCGATATCCTGAGATGCCCAGACCACGGCCTGACCCACGGTCATGCCAAGGAAATTTTCCCAGCCGACCATTTCTTTATGCGGATCCTGGAAAGCTTCTTTGGTGACCATATGGATGGGACCGCGTCCGGCTTTCACTTCTTCGATAAAGGCATGATTGCGAAGGCAGGTTGGGGTCGGATGATGGTCGATGTAGTCACCCACCAGTTCCTTGGTATGGTCGTACCACTTGGATTCGTACTCGTCACCGTAGGCGTTTTGCGTATAGGTCTTAAGGTGCAAAAAGTATGCGCCGACCGGCCCGTATCCATCCTTAAAGCGGCAGAGCACGATGCGGTTTTCCATCTGTGTCATCTTGGCGCCCGCAAGGATCGGCAGAGCATACGCAGAGGCACTACTCCAAGGGGCGTACCAGGTCCGGCCCATACCCTCGCCCACAGAGCGCGGCTTGAATATATGGGAAGCGCCACCTGCGCCCACGATGACTGTTTTGGCCTTGAACACGTGCAGGTCACCGGTACGCACATTAAAACCGATAGCACCGCCGACGCGGTTGTCCTTGCTTTCGTCCATCAGCAGGTGCGTGACCATGATGCGGTTATAGATCTTGTCGGCAGATTTTCTGGCAGCCTCGGCGACAATCGGTTTGTAGCTTTCGCCATGGATCATGATCTGCCATTTGCCTTCCCGTTGGTACCGACCGTTCTCAGGGTCGCGCATGAGCGGAAGACCCCATTTTTCGAACTCGTGTACTGTCGAATCGACGTGCCGGGCCATGTCGTAAGCAAGATCCTCTCGGACTATCCCCATCAGATCATTGCGTGCATAGCGCACATGATCCTCGGGCTGGTTTTCATCCCACTGCATACCCATGTAGCAGTTGATGGCGTAAAGGCCCTGTGCAACCGCGCCGCTGCGGTCGATGTTGGCTTTTTCGGCCACGACGATCTTCATATCGCGGCCCCAGTAACGTGCTTCATAGGCGGCGCCTGTGCCGCCCATGCCGCCGCCGACAACCAGAATGTCGCAATCTTCGAAAACCGTCTTGAAGCCCATCAGTAATACACTCCCTGTTTGAATTTGTTCTTGTCGATCACCGGTAGGCCGCGCTCGATGTTGAGGGCACCCGGTTCATCGCAGAGCAGTTGTGAGTCCACTTCTTCCTGGGTCGGCTCGGCAAGTTCGGCGAGCTTGGGAATCTTCTCTCCCCAGGGCTGGGTGGTGATGGGCGAAGTAAAATCTTTCTCCCGGCCATCGCGAAACTTGATCTTCCACGAGATGGTGCCCTTTTCTTCTTCGCGTAGTACACGGACGCTGTGGCCGAGCGGTGCAAAATCGGCGTAGCCCCGTGCGTCGATGGCGTTCTGTGGGCACGCTTTCACGCAGGAATAACACTCCCAGCACATGTTTGGCTCGATGTTCACGGCCCGACGGTAGGTTTTGTCGATGTGCATGATGTCGGAAGGACAGATATCGACACAGTGACCACAGCCGTCGCATTTGGTCATGTAAACAAAAGTTGGCATTTATGTCTCCTTGTTTCGGGGTCCGCTGACAACTGGCGTTCAGTAATTCGCTCGGATCACCCGACGTGAAATCGGTACTGGATACTAATCAGTAGTGGCGCGCGGGCTCTCTTTTGATCCCCAGGCCAAATTGGGCTGGCTTGTCGGCTGGCGCCGGCAGATTAGCCCGTGAGCCGTCGGCTTCTTCTATACGCTTTTGATAAGCCGCTGCGGGCTTAAAGAACATGTGCGCAAACTTCGACCAGAGGACGGTTCCAAAAAGGGTTGTGCTGGAAATGACAAACAGCACGAGCGTCAATGTGGTCCAGATACCGTCGCCACGCGTTTGCAGGTACGACCAGATCAGCGCGAATGTCGTGGTGGCGAGCAGAGCCAGGATAAAGAGGTCGGCCCGGATGATTCGGTACCAAGCGTTGCCTTCTGCGGCGACATCAACTCTGATGACGAACCAAAACCAGTATCCCCCAACGCAGACCATCAGCGCCCCGATGTGCCAGAGTCCTGTCACGGTCGCGGGAGCCGGTGTGGCCGAAGTGGGGTACGAGAAGATCAGGATGACGGTGGTTACGAGAAAGATCACAAAGCCGTACATGCCCAGCAGATGGGCGATGCGACGACGGGCATTGCAGAACTCTCCCGACAGCATCACGTCGTGAACCGCGGTCTTGACGGCGATCGAGGCCTTCTCACCGCCCCCAACGCTGCGGGTCTGGTTCTTCTTTGATTTTTGGGCTGCCTGGAAAAAGTACTTGGCACTTTTCTTATGGATGACATCGAGAAGCGTCCCTCCCACCACTAGCAGGAACATCAGGACCACGTAGGTCTGCATGATCGCTGCGGGCAGAAGGTCCGCAAATGGGTTATGGCTAAGCATGGCTCAAACTTTCCTTGTCAGTTCTAGCAGGATGACGAGATGCTGAATCATGATGGCTTACAGCACAAGCCATTGTTTTCTTGCTGGCAATAAACTGAATTTATGTTTGTTTTGGCGGCACTTACCTAGTGGCTAGGGTTGTCAGACGATAAGTAGTTTCTATCAAAAAACTGAGCGAAAGGCCTACGTTTGCCCGCAGGTGGACTTTGATTGCTAGCTAGGTCGCAACCTATTAACGAAATAGTATGCCGGATGCCTTGCTTAGAGACTCCAACGGGCGTCACTTGTCGGGCCCTGAATAGGCTCAGAACTGGACGACGGGCGACGACAACGAACACAATCTCTTAGAATTTGGGCTCTAGCCATATCTCGCGCTGATGACGGAATAATTCTTTGTATATCCTGGGCCTTTCCGGCTATTACCACGACTCGGCCGCCTGCCTGTTAAAGGATGGAGAGATCGCGGGCGCCGCTCAGGAAGAGCGTTTTACCCGAAAAAAGCACGATGCGCGGTTTCCGTCGGCTGCCGCGGCTTGGTGCCTGGATGTTGCCGGCATAAAACTCGTCGATGTCGATCAGGTCGTTTTCTACGATAAGCCGCTGATTAAGTTCGAGCGCCTGCTGGAGACTTATATCGCCAGCGCACCTAAGGGTTTCTCATCTTTTCTGTCAGCGATGCCGGTCTGGCTTAAAGAAAAACTGTATCTCAAGTCAGTGCTGAAAAAGGAGTTGGCAGTATTGGGGGCTTGTAGCAAGAAGAGTCTTCCCCCGCTGCTATTTGCGGGTCACCACCAGTCCCATGCGGCCTCGGCTTTTTTTCCAAGCCCCTTCGGACGGGCAGCCGTTCTCTGCATGGATGGCGTCGGCGAATGGGCGACGACCACTACCTGGCTTGGAGAAGGTAACCGCGTGCACCCGATGTGGCAGATTGATTTCCCACACTCTTTGGGCCTTCTGTACTCGGCCTTCACATATTTCACCGGGTTTAAGGTGAATTCCGGTGAATACAAGTTAATGGGCCTCGCACCCTATGGACAACCGCGCTATGCGGATCTTATTCGCGACAATCTGATTGATATCAAGCCGGACGGGACCTTTCGCCTGCAGATGGATTATTTTGATTACGCTACGGGTTTGCGCATGACTAACGAGCGGTTTGCAGCGCTTTTTGGTCGTCCAGCTCGTGAGCCTGAATCGCCGTTGACTCAGCAGGAGATGGATATCGCGGCATCTGTACAGCAGGTCACAGAAGACATTGTTCTGTCGGTGGCCACGACGCTGCGTAAAGAAACGAGAGCAGAAAACTTATGCCTGGCTGGCGGCGTTGCGCTTAATTGTGTCGCCAACGGGCGATTGCAGCGCGAAGGTCCGTTTAGGAACATATGGATTCAGCCTGCCGCGGGGGATGCTGGAGGCGCGCTGGGTTGTGCGCTTTCTGCCTGGTATGAATACGCTGATCAAGCGCGACTCACCCAACCCGGTAGCGATCATATGCGCGGCGGATATCTTGGGCCTCGTTTTGCTAATCACGAGGTGCGGTCTTCGCTTGAGGCTATGGGCGCAAACTACGAAGAACTTGATGACGACAGTCTCTATCCTCGTCTCGCGCAGATGCTGGCTGATGAGCAGGTCGTGGGATGGTTTCAGGGACCAATGGAATTTGGTCCAAGAGCACTGGGTGCGCGGTCAATCATCGGTGATGCCCGAAGTCTCAAGATGCAATCCGTCATGAATCTCAAGATCAAGTACCGCGAGTCTTTCCGCCCATTTGCGCCAGCGGTTCTTGTAGAACATGTGAGTGATTTCTTCGAACAAGAGACCGAAAGCCCCTATATGCTTATTGTTGCAAATGTCCGTGAGGAACATCGGCTGGCATCGGACCCGGCTTTGGAAAGCGCATTCGGTATTGAAAAATTAAAGCAGCAGCGCTCAGACATACCGGCTGTCACCCATGTGGATTATTCAGCCCGGATTCAAACAGTGCATGCTGAGACGAATCCACGTTTTCATGAGTTGTTAACCGCGTTCTACGAGGAGTCAAATTGCCCGGTGCTGGTCAACACCTCTTTCAATGTCCGTGGTGAGCCGATCGTCTGTACGCCGGAGGATGCCTACCGTTGTTTTATGCGAACTGAGATGGACTATCTTGTCATTGAAAACTGTTTGTTGTCTAAATCCGATCAGCCCGCCTGGCAAGAGACGGACAACTGGCGCGCAGAGTTCGAACTCGACTGACAGGCTGTCGGTCTGATGCTCCAAAGAAACGTTTCATGAGTCAAGAGATTCCAGAGCTCGACCACAAAGGTTTGCGTCAGTTCGCCCTTATTTTTGCGGTGATTGTCGTAACTGTTTTCGGTATTGTCATACCACTTTGGGCTAGATATGGATTTGTCTGGATTCCCTGGGCGATCGGTGGGGTATTCACTATCTGGGGTTTGGCGGCCCCTTCTACCGTGCGCCCCTTCTATCGACTATGGATGCGATTCGGCATGGCCATGAGTGCCATAGTTAATCGCATCGTCCTCGGGATAGTGTTCTACCTAATCCTGTTACCATTCGGGTTGGTGTTTCGGGTCCGAGGCATTGATCCGCTGAGAAGAAAGTGGGATCCACAATCATCATCCTATCGGGTGGCAAGCGACGATCCGGATCCTAAACATATGGAAAGACCATTCTGATGATCGACTTTCTTAAAGATTTGTGGGATTTCATGCGTGTGCGCAAGAAACTATGGCTCGCTCCCATCATTATCGTGCTGCTGCTTTTGGGGGCGCTGATCGTGTTTGCTCAAGGCAGCGCTGTGGCGCCGTTTATTTATACGATCTTTTAGTAAAGGTGCCTCCGGCGCTCATGCGGGTACCTGGCTGGAACAGCAGCCTAACGCTTGCTCTTGGGGACGGCTTCTCGATAGATGGAGGCGTTCAGTTTAAACTGAGCATTGCTTTAGACTTTGTCTTGACAAAATCCGGTAACCAACTTTTTGACCTTTAACACTATGACTGACTCCCTTACTCTAGCGACTGAGAGCCTACTTGCTCCAGCGGGCCTGGAATCCTCTGATATTGACCAATTAATGGGTCGACTTTTAAGCCAAGATATCGACTACGCAGATCTTTATTTTCAATACTCCCGACAGGAAGGTTGGTCTTTGGAGGACGGAGCGGTGAAGTCCGGGAGTCGAAGCACCGATCAGGGTGTCGGCGTTCGGGCGGTCAGTGGTGAAAAGACGGGATTTGCGTACTCTGATGAGTTTTTGCTTCCTGTACTCACCCAGGCGGCGGATGCAGCGGGAGCTATTGCGCGATCCGGAGCAAGTGCTCCGCCGGTAAATTGGGCCAGTCAAAAGACGCCGTCACTTTATTCGGCGGCAGACCCGCTAATGAGTCTTGCTGATGAAGACAAGGTATCACTGCTCCAGGAAGTAGAAGTCGCGGCCCGGTCCTGCGATCCCCGGGTGAGTCAGGTGATGGCAAGCCTTGCTGGGGTGCACGACATCGTATTGGTGGCTCGTAGCGATGGCCAGATGGTGGCAGATGTTCGTCCGTTGGTACGGTTAAACGTTACGGTGATCGTGGAACAGAACGGCCGTCGCGAACAGGGCAGTTATGGTGGGGGTGGGCGCTTTGGCTATAGCTGGCTGAAAGAGGAAGACCGGGTAGGCTCATTTGCTCGTGAGGCGGTACGCCAGGCGCTCGTGAATCTTGAGTCAGTCGATTCTCCTGCTGGAACCATGACGGTTGTGCTGGGACCGGGCTGGCCGGGAATTCTCCTGCACGAGGCGATTGGACATGGCCTGGAAGGCGACTTTAACCGCAAAGGAACATCCGCTTTTTCTGGTCGGGTGGGGGATCAGGTGGCTTCACCTGAATGTACGGTAGTAGACGACGGCACGATTGCCGACCGGCGGGGTTCCCTGAGTGTGGATGACGAAGGCACTGTAAGCCAGCACACTGTGTTGATAGAAAACGGGGTACTGAAGGGCTACATGCAGGACACCTTGAATGCTCGGCTGACCGGCACCGAGAGTACCGGCAACGGCCGGCGCGAATCCTATGCACATCTGCCTATGCCCCGCATGACCAATACCTACATGCTTGCAGGTTCTCACGATCCCGGTGAGATTATCTCGTCGGTTGATTCCGGTTTGTACGCGGTGAACTTCTCTGGTGGCCAGGTTGACATTACTTCGGGCAAGTTCGTGTTTTCTGCGAGCGAGGCCTATCGCATTGAAAAGGGCAAAATCGGCGCACCAGTCAAAGGTGCGACACTCATCGGTAATGGGCCGGATGTGCTAACCCGGGTAAGCATGGTCGGAGACGATCTTAAATTGGATTCTGGTATCGGCACTTGCGGAAAAGACGGTCAAAGTGTGCCGGTGGGTGTAGGACAACCCACGATGCGGATCGACGGTCTTACTGTCGGAGGCGTTGAGGTATGAACGACATTCAGTCGGTCAACGCAACGAGAGAAGAAACAAGTCTCGATGACACACAACTGCGGGAGGCGGTGCAACTCGCGCTTGCGGAAGCGGACAGTAAAGGTGCGTCCGCGGCAGAAGCTGCCGCGAGTTTAAGTCAGGGGCTCATGGTTAATGTGCGAAAGGGTGAACTCGAAACCGTGGAGCACACCCGGGATCATGGCCTTGTTGTGTCGGTCTACTTTGGCCAGCGTACGGGTAGCGCGAGTACCTCGGATTACTCGGCGGTCGCAGTGCAAGAGGCGGTGCAGGCGGCCTGTAGTATTGCGAGGTTTACCGAAGAAGACGCCTGTCATGGTCTGGCGAATCCAGAGCGCTTGGCCAAGAATCCAGTCGATCTGGATCTTTATCATCCGTGGCGCCCAACGGTTGACGATGCCCGTGATCTCGCTCTGGAGTGCGAATCGAAAGCGCTGTCTACAGACAACAGAATTACCAACTCGGAGGGTGCATCGGTCGATACCCACGAAGGCTGCGAAGTCTATGGCAATAGCCATGGTTTTCTTGGCCATACGCGAAAATCGCGACAAGGAATCAGTTGTTCTGTGATCGGTGGTGAAAACGAGACGATGCAGCGCGACTATTGGTACAGCGCGGCGCGAAGATTCAACGAACTGGATTCCGCTACCAAGGTTGGCGAGAAAACTGCCACAAGGACGGTGCGTCGCTTGGGCGCGCGCAGAGTACCCACCTGCCAGGTGCCTGTGATCTACGAGGCGCCTATTGCCTCAAGCTTGCTTTCGCACTTCATCAGTGCAATCAGTGGTGGGGCGCTTTACCGGAAGGCGTCGTTTCTTCTTGATCATTTGGGCGAGCAGATTTTTCCGGAGTTTGTCCGGATTCATGAGCAGCCGATGTTGATGGGCGCGATGGGTAGTGCGACTTTTGACAGTGAAGGCGTTGCAACCGAAGCGCGAGATATCGTAAATGATGGCATCCTGCAGGGTTATGTATTGGGCTCTTATAGTGCACGGCGACTTCAAATGGAGACGACTGGCAACGCTGGAGGCGTTCACAACCTAACGATTGATCCCGGAGTTCAGAACCTGGAGGAGATGATCAAGAACGTTGACAAAGGATTTTTGGTCACCGAACTCATTGGCTTTGGTATCAACAGCGTGACGGGCGATTACTCGCGCGGCGCATCGGGCCTTTGGATAGAAAAAGGCGAGATCGCCTATCCTGTCGAAGAGATTACCGTGGCGGGTAATCTTAAGGATATCTTTCGAAATATTGTGTCAGTGGGTAACGACGTTGATGCGCGTCGCAGCACGCGTTGCGGATCGATCCTAGTAGATGGCCTAACAATCGCAGGAGAATAGGTAGGGGGCGTTGTTAGCCGAGATCGGGTTTGCGTTAAGACTTCAAAGATCGGTGTAATAAATGGGTCATCTATCCTTGGTCGAAATTGGTTAAGCGTTGTGGCAAAATCGGTTATTCATGGATTATCACAAACTGCGTGAATACGAGTGCAGCGGATTTAACCCGCCGGAGACACGGCTGATGCAGTCGTAACCGCCTTTTCGAATGACTCTTGACGACTATCTATTGTCGGGATGAGTTGATCGTCTCTGCACCGGCAGGCCAGGAATCGGACCGATGCAGCCTATATTCCAGACCATAGTCGAGTACTGGCACAGTTTGGGCGACTTTTTCGCTTTTGACGCTGCGCTTCTGACAGAGCCCTCCATGGTTGTGCGGCTTGTACTTTTAGGCGCTCTTTTGTTCTGTTCCGCGTTTTTCTCAAGTTCTGAGACTGCGCTTTTCTCGCTCTCGCGGCTCGATCTCCAGCAACTGCGGCGCGAGCGCAATCCACACTCAGAGGCTTTGCACGCTCTTTTGGATCAACCTCGCCGATTGATCATCTCTATTCTGACCGGAAACGAGTTGATCAATATCGCTGCGACAATCAATGCCGCGGGTATCTTGATGACCCTGTATGGCGAGGAACGGGCAGGCTGGATCAGCATTATCGTCATGGTGCCACTGGTGTTGTTGTTTGGTGAGATGATTCCTAAAACCATCGCGGTCTCTAATCCGGTTCGGTTCAGCACGACCATAGTGGCCGCCCCGATGAGCCTCTGGGTGCGCTTGATCGCACCTCTGCGGGGCATGATCCGGCTCGTGTCAGATCGTCTTACCACCCGCATCGTTGGAGAAGAAAAAGCTGCGGAGAGTCTTCTAAATATTGATGAGTTTCTGACCCTGGTAGAGCAAGTTGCTCAAAAAGGAGAGTTAGACGCGACCGAGCGCGCGCTCATCAATAAACTGCTTGAAGCCAACGACACAGAGATCGTCGAGATCATGACGCCGAGAACGCGAACCGAGTTTCTGAGTGCAGACCTCGCCGTATCAGAGTTGATCTCACGCTTTCGACAATTAAAGCATACCCGAGTGCCTGTCTTCAGAGTGCATCGGGACAACCTGGTTGGCTTTTTGCACGCGGAACATATCCTTCAGTTATTGAGTGATGGGGTGGATCTGCATTCTCTTTTGAGCGAAGATGTTCTTAATCCTCCTGTAGTCGTCCCCCTGACTAAAAAAGTCGACGAAATGTTTGATTTCTTCAGGGATAACGGAGTCCGTGCTGCAGCCTGCCTCAATGAATTCGGCGGGGTCGAAGGATTCATCACGATCTATGATGTGCTTACCTTTATTTTTGGTGACATTAGTGGTGAATCGCGTGGCCAAGAACTTTATCAAGAACGTGACCTCAATATTTATGAGTTGCCTGGGGAGATGAAATTGACGGATGTAAATAACCTCACCCACTTCGGTCTTGAAGACCCCCGGATGACAACGATCGGAGGTGTAGCGTTTAGGTACCTCGATCGCTTGCCACGGGTTGGAGACCGCGTCGTTGTCGATGATGTGGCACTAACGGTGTTGGATATGGATGCACACCGTATTGCTCGAATCCGGGTGGCCAAGGTCTCTGCTGAGGAGGATTTCGAAGACTTGAGCGAAGAAGAGCAACAGGAATTGACGCGGAATTTTGATACCAATGAACACTCTTAAACTGAAACGCTGCGAGAAGTTGTTCCGGAGACTATTACCAATAGGCGATCTGGTGATGATGATGAAAACCTGGATCGATTAACAGGCTGACAAAATGGATATCTTTTTGACATTGCTTGTAATGATCTGTCTGCTCATCCTCAAAGGATTTTTTTCAGGCTGCGAAATTGCCATGGTTAACGCCGATAAGGTCAAACTCAACGCCTTGGCTGGAAAAGGACATAAAGGATCGCGCATGGTGCTTGAAGAATTTCGAAGCCCTGAAATGCTCCTCGGAACGACACTTGTTGGGACGAATATCGCGACTATTGTGTTGACCACTATCGGAACGCTGCTTGTGATCCAGTTGGTAGGCGAGAACGGAGAGTGGATTGCATTTCTGCTTTTCACACCGCTGTTCCTTATCCTGGGAGAAATCGTTCCAAAAAGTGTGTACCAGCACCGGTCGACCGAGATTGCCCCGAGGGCGATTTATGCCCTGCGGGCTTTTCGATATCTGGTTTTCCCGCTTGTGGTGACCTTCTCCAGAGTTTCGCGTTTTGCTGCCCGGGTCTTCGGGGGTGGGCATCTCGAGCAGAATGTCTATATGACGCGCGAGTTGATTCGTTCGGTAGTTGAAATGGCAGAGCGAACGTCAACTATCGACGCCTTTGACCAAGGCCGTATCCGACGTGTGATCCGCTTTGGTGATACCACCGTCGGAGAGGCCATGATTCCGATTGCAGAAGTGACAGCGATTAACCAGACAAAATCGTCACGTCGGGCAGTAGCGATGGTTCGCAACCGGGGATACAACCGCTTGCCTGTGTATCACCGAAACATCAGTAACATCATTGGTATAGCAACGATCACCACGTGGGACATGATGGATGCCGGCCTTCTTGAAAAGCCGTTGGAGGAGTTAACCAAGCCAGCCCTTTATGTTTCCCCTCGCCAGACGATAGATCAACTATTACCCCTGCTAAGAAAGCGGGATGACCATATGGCAGTTGTTGTCGATGAGTTTGGATCAGCGATCGGAATGATTACCATGGAAGATATTATCGAGGAGGTCGTTGGGGAAATTGATGTTGGATATGACTTTGACGAATACTCCCCGAAGAAGCGCCACCAACTGGAGGAGGTAGAGCCGGATGTATATGTCATGGATGCCCGTATTCCAATTTCAGAAGCAGCTGAAGTGTTAGGTGTGCACCTGTCTGATCGAGACGCACATACTGTAGGTGGTCTCGTAACGGCGCAGTTACGGCGTATCCCCAGAGTCGGTGACCGCATCGAGGAGGCAGGATTTTTGTTCGTTGTGGAGGAGGCCAACGACAGGACACCTTTGCTTATCAGGGTGCGCCCGCTCTGGGAGAACTGACTAAAGAAGCATACGCCCAAGATCAAGTAGGGGCTGTACGAGCAGTTTAAGGACTAGCATCGTTACGATAAATACAATGAGTGGCGAGAGGTCTATGCCACCAGTGGCCGGAATTATCCTGTGGGCAGGACGGAGTATCGGGTCAGTAAACGAATTCAGGAGCTTTGTCATAGGGTGGTGTGATCCACTGCTGAACCAGCTTAACAATGCACGGACAAAGATACTGAAAATAACGATGTAGATCGCGAGTTTTGTGATTTCTCCGATACTGAGCAAGATAACCCCGGCGAACCTCGGACTATGTCCGAGCAGTATGGCGGTAAGCGAAATCCGGATAGCTTCCATGCCAACCACTAGCAGAAGTGCTGATAGGTCTATCCCCCAAAGACCGGGAATGAATCTACGCAATCGCACGAGCGGGGGGTTAGTTGCCCGGACGATAAACTGAGAGATTGGATTGAAAAAATCAGTCCGCGTTATCTGCAGCAAAAAACGAAGCAGTATCAGAAGGATGTAAATTCCCAGCACGGTATCGATCAGAAACAGCCCAGCGTCAGAAAAATATGATCCCACGTTTAGTCTTTGTCCAGTAACTTTGCGAGGTCGCTACCTCTTGTGCGCGCTTGGGATACGGCGTTTTGAAAAGCGTCGCTTACTCCGGAGGAATCCAGGACGTTAATAGCCGCCTCAGTGGTGCCCCCTGGTGAGGTCACGCGCTTTTGTAAAGTGCCGGGGTCTTCTGCCGATTCCAATGCCAAACGAGCGGCCCCAAGGGCCGTTTCAAGCGTCAACAGTCGAGCGGTTGCTACATCCAAGCCATTGTTCATGGCAGCATCATTAATGGCTTGCATGACATAGAAAAAGTAGGCTGGGCCGCTGCCCGAAACTGCGGTTACGGTGTCCATGAGACTTTCGTCTTCTATCCACACCGTTTTTCCAACAGCGGACATGATGGTTTCTGCCAGCCTGCGTTGATTTTTATCTACATTTTCATTGGCATACAGCGTTGAGATACCTGCGCCCACTAAAGCCGGTGTATTGGGCATCACGCGGACAAGTGCGGGCTGGCCTCCAACCCATCGCTCGATACTTGGGGCAGTTACACCGGCTGCAACAGACACGAGCAGCGGTTGCTGTTTTGTAACCAATCTACCAAGTGGTACTACGACCTCCTGCAATACCTGTGGTTTGACAGCGAGAACGATAACGCGTGCGCCGGTTGCGGCTGAGATATTGTCAGAATGGACATTGATGCCGAAATCCTCTTGCAAATTATTGCGTAGCTCAGGTTGTGGCTCCGAGACAGAGATTGTTCTACTTGGCGTGCCGGCAGAAACTAGCCCACCGATTAAACTGCGTGCCATGTTGCCGCCGCCAATGAACGCAATGTTGCAATCACTCATAAGTTTATTGATCGATTCTGGGAGATTAGCTCCGGACGTTAAGGGTTGCTTGCTGGCTTCTTGCGTGGTCCGAAAATTGCTGTTCCGATGCGCACATGTGTTGCGCCTTCAGCTACAGCAGCTTCCATATCATCGGTCATCCCCATTGAAAGACAGTCCATATTGGCTTGATGCTCACGGTTGAGTTTTTCTAGGAGACCACGTAAATTTGCGAAGACTGTTCTTTGGCGATCAATGGCCTTTTCCGGTGCAGGAATAGCCATTAGGCCGCGCAGTTGAAGATTAGGCAAATCTTTAATTTCGCCGACGAGATCACCAATCGAATCGGGTAAGACTCCTGACTTGGTTGCTTCATTTTGGGAGTTAACCTGAATCAGGATATTTATCGGCTCAGCGTCACTTGGACGCAAGTCTGATAGGCGTTTTGCAATTTTTGCTCTTTCGATGCTGTGAACCCAGTCAAAATTGAGCGCGATATCCCGGCATTTGTTGCTCTGAATGGGGCCGATAAAATGCCAGGTGCAGTCTACATCCTTAAGAACGGGAATCTTGGTCAAGGCATCTTGAATCTGATTTTCGCCAAAGTCGTTTTGCCCCTGTATCGCAACGGTTCGAATATCATCTGCAGGATAGGTTTTGCTGACGGCAACTAGACAGACACTGCCTTCGGACCGACCATACTGATGTTCTGCCTGACGCAAGCGTTCAGTTAAGGTTTGATAGCGGTCAATCAGACCGAGTTCTGTCTCGTTCGGCATGAAATCCGGTGGGTTTGTAGCATGATTTTTCGGAAGCCCCGTGACCATCAACTTGACTTTAATGATGGCATTATACTTTGGGGAATAATATGGCTGAGCCTCAAAAGTGGCTCATGAGTTGAATTATGGATCTATCTGAACTCCTTGCGTTTGCCGTCAAGAATGGCGCCTCGGATATTCATATCAGCGCCGGCTTGCCCCCTCTTATCCGGATCGATGGGGACATTCGCCGGATTAAGGTTGATCCGCTTCCTTCCAATCTCGTCCATGACATGATCTACGACATCATGCTTGACAGTCAGCGCAAGGAATTTGAGGAGCGCTGGGAGACCGATTTTGCCTTCGAGATTCCCAATGTGGCGAGGTTCAGGGTCAACGCCTTTAATCAGGTCCGAGGACCAGGTGCAGCATTTCGCACCATTCCGACTGAGGTCTTAACGCTGGAGGCAATTAGCGCTCCTCCAATCTTTCGTACGCTTTCAGACCTTCATCGTGGCCTGGTTCTTGTTACTGGGCCAACTGGCTCGGGTAAATCGACGACGCTGGCCGCAATGATTGACTACATTAATCACAGCAAAAAGGGCCATATCCTGACCATTGAGGATCCGATTGAATTCGTGCATCAAAGCCACAATTGTCTGGTGAACCAGCGCGAGGTTGGCAGACATACGCAGAGTTTTAATGATGCTCTGAGATCTGCTTTGCGCGAAGATCCTGACGTGGTGCTGGTCGGCGAGATGCGCGACGTTGAGACGATCAGTCTTGCCCTAACCGCGGCAGAAACAGGCCATCTGGTATTTGGGACGCTGCATACTTCCTCAGCGGCGAAAACCATAGACCGTATTATCGATGTTTTCCCTGGGGGCGAAAAAGAGATGGTCCGGGCGATGCTTTCCGAGTCCTTGCAGGGTGTTATTGCTCAGCGTCTTCTGAAAAGACCGCAAGGGGGACGTGCCGCCGCCTATGAAATCATGATAGGTACTTTGGCAATCCGTAACCTTATACGGGAGGCCAAAGTTCCTCAGATCTACGGGATGATTCAGACCGGCCGTGAGGCTGGCATGATGACCATGGATCAGTCACTCGAAAATCTCGTGAGCCAGGGAGTGGTTGATCGTGAAACCGCCCGAACTGTGGCCGTGGACCAGACAATGTTTCAAGAAAGTTGATAACTGAAGGGGGTAACCATCAAAGCGCTGGTGTTTAGACAGTCAGAAGAGTCAGCTCAGGAGATCCTACATAAACAGGAACAAGCGTGGGCTCGAAAGCCTGCTCTGAGGAAAGTGTACTCACGATATTTGGGTTTGGCATTTCAGTCATGCCGGCCTGGGATTACGTTAGAGATAGGGGCAGGGTCAGGCGTTTTCAAAAAGAGTGGTTATGACGTGTTGTCAACCGACATTGAACAAATGGTGGGTATTGATATTGTCTCGGACGCGCAGTCGCTGCCCTTCAGAGATGAATCGTTCGAGAATATCATTGCGATTGATTTGTTTCATCATGTGGAGAGACCGGTTCGTTTGCTCCGCGAAGCTCGTCGTGTTCTTAAACCCGGCGGAAGGTTGATATTACTGGAGCCCGGAATAACACTTGTAAGCCGTTGGTTTTATCACTATCTGCACCCGGAGCTGGTTGACCTCGACGCGGATCCTTTAGAGGAGGGCTCGATAGATGTACGGCGGCACCCATTTGATGCAAATCAGGGATTTGCGACTGTACTGGTTACACGAGCTAGAGAAGCCTTAGAGGAAGCGGTCCCCGGAATCTTAGTAACAGAGCATAAGTGGATAGGGTCATTGGCGTACCCGTTGTCTGGGGGCTTCCAGAGTTGGTCTTTAGTTCCCGCTGTCATGGTTGGGCCAGTTCTAGCGTTAGAGTCATTGATTGATTCGATGCTTGGCCGATGGTGCGCGTTTCGCCTTCTGGTTACTTTGGAACGTCAGTCGTACTAAATAATAAGAGCGGGAAAAAGGAGCATGCAGAGATGACTGCACAGGATCTTTTGCGGTTGATGGCGAGCAAGAAAGCGTCTGACCTCTTTGTCACGGCGAATGCCCCACCCAGTCTAAAAATCGACGGTCAGGTGCTGCCAGTCAAGACGGCTAGTCTTACCGGCGCCGATACCAGGCGAATTGCCTTCTCGCTTATGAACAAGGAACAGCAGCGGAGTTTCGAACAGGAGAAGGATGCCAACTTCGCAGTAATTCCTGATGGACTTGGACGTTTTCGAGTCAACATATTTCAACAACAGGGTGAGGTGGGAATAGTCGTGCGCCATATTAGTTCCCATATCCCGACATTCGATGAACTGGCTCTTCCATCGCCGGTGCTTGAGAAACTTGCTTTGGCGCGCCGGGGCCTCATTGTATTTGTGGGTGGAACAGGTACTGGAAAGAGCTCTACCCAGGCTGCTGTAGTTGGGTACCGCAACCAACATACGAGGGGGCATATTGTCACGATTGAGGATCCCATCGAGTTTGTGCATCAGCATGACCGTTGTATCGTGACCCAGCGTGAGGTTGGCGTTGATACGGCCTCTTTTAGATCAGCCCTTGAGAACGCAATGCGTCAGGCGCCAGATGTCATCCAGATCGGTGAGATAAGGACTCCCGAAACAATGCAAAGTGCAATCGTGTTTGCAGAAACGGGCCACCTTTGCCTAGCCACATTGCACGCAAACAATACATACCAAGCCTTGGAAAGAATAATAAATCTCTATCCAGACGATTCAAGAAGTCACCTGTATATGGATTTATCCATGAATCTTCGCGCTATCGTTTCTCAAAGGCTTATTCGACGTTCTGGCGGTGACGGGTTTGTGCCAGCAGTAGAGATTTTGCTAAATACCCCTTTAATTAGCGATCGTATTCTCAAGGGTGAGATCAACGAGATTAAGGAAGTTATTGAAAAATCAACAGACGAGGGGATGATTACTTTTGATCAGTCTTTGTTCGATTTGGTTGAGAGAGGGTTGATAACCTATGAGGACGCAATGCGAAACGCAGATTCGGAAAACAATCTTCGTTTGAGAATAAAATTGGAGGGAAGATCAGCACATGAAAAGCGAAGCATAGGTGCCACATTTGACAATATTGAGTTCTAAGAGGTCGTGGTAAAGGGTTGCACTGATCTGGAGGGTTGAATTAGCCTGCCCAAAAATGCTCACCCGTTCGTAATCGTAGCTTTAGGCCCAAATACCCTTCGGGAGTCAAAGTCGATAAGTCGTTGGAATGGCTCGATTCTGATCGTTAGAAGCCTACTCCAAAGTAAAGTTCCATTTGTTCTGAAACGAAATCAAGCATCTCGGTGGTGAGGCCCGGATAGACTCCTAGCCAAAAAGTACTATTCATTATGATGTCTGTGTTTCGCAGTTCCGAAGCGACCCTATAGTCGACCTCAGAGAAGTAAGGCTGCTTAGTCAAATTTCCTGCAAAGAGCAGTCTGGTTCCAATCCCGTGCTGATCCAGATATTCGAGAAGGTCTTTCCGGTAGGTTCCGGAGGTTTCTCTTATGGTGATTGGAAAACCGAACCAGGAAGGGATTGATCCGGGTGTTGCTTCAGGCAAGACAAGAAATTCTTCCAGCGATGCGAGACGACTGCTTAGGTGTTCGAAATTTTGGCGACGTTTTTGGACGAACTGGTTAATTTTCTTTAACTGCGATAGCCCACAGGCGGCCTGGACATCCGTGATCTTGAGGTTGTACCCGAGATGAGAGTAAATGTACTTATGATCATACCCGGTCGGTAGCTCTCCAAGCCGCCACCCAAATCGTTTTCCACACGTATTTTCCTTGCCGGGGGCGCAATAACAGTCTCTTCCCCAGTCCCGGAATGACTCGATCAAAACGGCAAGTTCGGCACTGGAGGTAAAAACTGCACCGCCCTCTCCCATTGTAATATGATGCGCTGGATAGAAACTCAAGGTTCCTATATCACCAAAAGTGCCGACGCGTCTTCCATTGAATTCAGACCCCAGTGCATCGCAGCAGTCCTCAATCAGCCAAAGGTTATGCCTCTTTGCAAACTCAGAGACTCTATCCAGTTGAAAAGGGTTGCCCAATGTATGCGCAATCATGATTGCCCGTGTTTTGCTCGATAAGGCATCGTCGAGTTGATCAACGTTAATGTTATACGTGGGAATCTCGACGTCGACGAAGACGGGCACAAGGCCGTTTAAGATGATGGGGTTAACAGTTGTCGGAAAGCCTGCAGCTACGGTAATGACTTCATCTCCCGGTTTAAGGCGTCGTTTCCCTAATTTGGGAGACGTTAGCGCAGAAATAGCCAGCAGGTTGGCGGAAGAACCCGAGTTCGTCGTAAGAGCTTTTTCGACGCCGAGATACTTGGCCAATTCCTGTTCAAAGGCATCATTGAAGCGGCCTGTAGTCAACCAACCATCGAGTACTGCTTCTATCATTACTGCAAGATCTTCCGACGTTATGACCTTTCCAGATGGGGGAATGGGGGTTGTCCCAGGCACGAAGGGCGTTGCAGCACTCGAGTATTTGCCATAATCTTGCGCGAGTCGGTGAATCTCTTCCCGAGGCTGTGTTGATTTATGTTTCATTGTTTATTGCTTAAAGGACCGGTGTGGCTTTGAAGGACTCGATTGACTCGATCTTATCAGAGGATCTAGAAAATATTTACTACGGGACAGGCGCGGTTTGGTCCAGACTAGATCGTTCTCGACTATTCCTGACCGGCGGTACAGGATTTTTTGGCCGGTGGCTGTTGCGCGGCTTTAAATATGCTTGTGACCATTATGGGACCAAAGTTCAAGTTGTTGTACTAACTCGCAACCCAGAAGATTTTGAAAAGGCTGAGCCAGAGCTTTTTAGCTGTGATCAATTTAGTTTTATTAGAGGCGATATCAGCGATTTCGAATTTCCGCAAGGGTCTTTCGATTACATCATTCATGCTGCTGCAGACTCAAGCGATCAAGCCCTGAAGAACGACCCAATTACCATGTGTAAGTCGATTGTTAATGGAATACAAAGAGTGCTGGACTTTGCCCGCGGCTCACCGTCGGCGAGAATGTTGTTCGTCAGTTCGGGGGCATCCTATGGCGGTTCGCACCCGAATCTTGAGTTGATAGCGGAGGAGTGGCCGGGTCGTCCTATCGATCTCTTAGACATTACAAGAGCATATACCGAAACAAAACGACTCGGTGAGATGCTGTGCACAGTCTACGGGCATCAAGAAAGTGTGCATACTACGATTGCACGATGTTTTTCGTTTATTGGTCCGGGTCTTCCTCTTGATGCCAATTACGCAATCGGTAACTTTATTCAGAATGTCCTGGATGGAAACCCGGTGTTGATTAAAGGGAGTGGACTCGAGAAACGTTCCTATCTCTACACCTCGGATTTGATTGTCTGGCTTTTAACGCTGCTTGTCCAAGGGAAAAGTTTGAGTGTGGTTAATGTCGGTTCGGATAAAGCGTACTCAATTGGGGAGGTTGCCGAGACGGTTTCGCGGATCCTGGATGGAAAGGGTGTCGAACAAAGTGAAGAGGCGAGAGCGGCTCCTGTTCGCGATGGCTATGTTCCCTCAGTAGCGGTCGCTCGTGATCAGTACAATTTGCGGCAAACGGTCAGTCTGGAGGAGGGGGTACGCAGGACAGCTATATGCTCGGGTTGGAAGGCCTAGTGTTTGCAATCACTTTCAGAGGTTCTCCGGATGGGCGCCGCAGCCACACCTTGTTCGTCGGAGACTAATTCATCATGACAGACGGCCAAGACCCTCTTGCGCACGCGGTTTGTCGACTCAAGAACTTCGTGGTGAACCCTAGCGAGGGTCTGTCAGAGGAGGTCTTTCAATTTATTAGTGGCATAACGCCATTAGTCAACGTCGATCTCCTAATCACTGATCCAAAAGCAGGGGTCTTGCTCACCTGGCGTCCAACGGGGAACTATCCTGCGGGGTGGCATCTGCCGGGAGGCATAATCCGGTTGAGGGAGACGTTTGAAGAGAGGATAAGGAAAGTCGCATTAAATGAACTAAGCGTTGATGTTGCAAGTATTGTGGGGCCAATCGAAATAAACCAGATGATTCATCCACAGGCTAAAACAAGGGTGCACTTTATTTCTTTGTTGTATAAGGTAGAGGTACGGGGAGTGTTGGATGAGGCAAGTCACTGGGGTGATGGCGACCCCAAATCAGGGCAGTGGCATTGGCATGAGGAATGGCCGGAAAATATGTACGGCCCGCAGTCGATCTACAAAAAACTCCAGGTATTGGTAGAGTGACATGGTGGCTGGGACTTGATAAGGGAATGAAGAAGACTATTCAATCAGTGACATCACCATGAACTTAATTCATCGCGAGACACCTCTCGTCGTCTTTGAAATGGCGAACAACCACATGGGTAACTTAGATCACGGTCTTTTGACTATAGATCAGTTTTCCGAGATCGTCGCAGACCACCCTTTCGATTTCGCCTTCAAATTTCAGTTTAGGCAACTTGATTCCTTTATTCATCCAGATTTTAAGGACCGTCATGATCTAAAGTATGTTAAGCGGTTTTCAGAGACCGAGCTTAAGCAGTCTGATTTTCTAAAAATGTTCGAGCGGGTCCGTCATCATGGAATGAGTGTGATCGTAACGCCGTTCGATGAGGAGTCAGTAGATATCGCGACGGAGATGAGTGTAGATGCGATGAAGGTAGCAAGCTGTTCGCTGACCGATTGGCCACTGCTAGAAAAAATCTCGCAATCGGCTAAACCAACTATTGTCTCGACGGCAGGCGGAGTGTTCGCACAGATCGATCAGGTTGTGAGTTTTTTTCAGCATCGGGAACGCCCGATAGCGCTTATGCACTGTGTTGGAGAGTACCCGACGGATGCCGCTAATCTACAACTTGGCCAGATTTCTGAGTTAATGAAGAGGTATCCAGACATTCTCATTGGTTACAGCACTCATGAGCAACCTGATAACTTCTCCGCCGTTCCTGTTGCTTTCGGTCTCGGCGCAATGATTTTTGAAAAACATGTTGCGGTAGAGACTGATGAGTTTAAAAAAAATGATTACTCGGTCACGCCTGTGCAAATGCAAGCGTGGCTTGAGAGCGCCTTAGCGGCGCACACAATGTTGGGGGAAACCAAAGGCCGTCACGCAATATCGCAAAAAGAAAAGAAAGATCTCCGTCAGTTTCAACGAGGAGTGTTTCTTAAGGCACCCCATTCACCGGATAGGACGCTGCGTGATGAGGATGTTTTTTTTGCATTTCCGTGCATGGATGGACAACTGGTTGCGAATGACTGGTCGAAGTATACGGAATACAGACTAGTTGTTAGTAAAGGGCAAAATGCCCCCTTAATGAGTGATGACCTGGACATCGTAAACAAGAGAGAGACGGTTTATCAGATATGTCAGGACGTTAAAGCTGTTCTCGATAAGGCAGGAGTGATTTATCCTGGAGGCGTCGAACTCGAGATTTCCCATCATTATGGCATCGAGCGATTTAGGGAAACAGGTATTGCTATGCTGACAGTAGTGAATCGGGAATACTGTAAGAAAATTATCGTGGTTTTGCCTGGCCAGAAACATCCGGAGCAATACCATAAACAGAAGGAAGAGACGTTTCATGTTCTCTACGGATCATTGAAGCTTACTTTGGATGGAGAGGAATCCGAGATGAATGTTGGCGAGACGGTGATTGTGGAGCCGGGAACTCGGCATGCTTTTGAGACAAAGAATGGGTGTGTGCTTGAGGAGATATCGACGAGTCATTATCAGGATGACTCGTTTTATACGGATTCCGCAATCACCAATAATCTCGATAGGAAGACGATATTAAAGTACTGGTTCGACTGAATGGTGCTTCTTTGGGATGTTGACGATGTTCTGAATCAATTGATGAGTGAATGGTGGCTCTTCTGGAAACAACATCAGAAGATTGAATCAACCCTGATCGAAGTTTCCCAGATTACCGAAAATCCTCCTAACCAGATTCTTGGTATTCCGCTAGAAAAGTATCTCCAAAGTCTTGATCAGTTTCGGAATTCCAGTTTTGGGAAACACTTAACGCCTCATCCCCAGGTATTGAATTGGTTTGAGGAGTTTGGTGATAAATTCGTGCATATTGCATTGACTGCACGACCGTCAGAGACCATGGGGACTCAGTCTACATGGATCTATGAACACTTCGGTCGTTGGATACATAGCGTCGTTTCTGTTAGTCCTTCCCGCTCGGGTTCGGAGCATCAACGGCAGCCGGAATTCTCGAGCAAGGCATCCTTTATAAAATGGCTAGGTAAGCCCTCGATCTTGATTGACGACAGCGAAGACAATATTCGAGGCGCAAGAGAACATTGCCTTCGTACGTTTTTGTTCCCTCAGCCTTGGAACTCGAGTAAACAGACGACTGAAGATGTCTTGGATGAGTTAAGCCAATTTCTTGAAAAGTGAAATTATCTGATTATGTGATTGCCCGCATTGCGGAAGCCGGTGTTCGGGATGTGTTTATGCTTCCGGGCGGTGGTGCAATGCATCTTAATGATTCGCTAGGCTGTTCAGATAGGGTTAATCTGGTTTGCAATCTCCATGAGCAGGCATGTGCGATCGCAGCAGAAGCTTATAGCCAGTTCACAAACAATCTAGGGGTGTGCATGGTCACTACAGGCCCTGGGAGTGTGAATGCGCTAACGGGAGTTGCGGCCGGATGGATGGACTCTACCCCGATGTTGATAGTCTCCGGTCAGGTGAAGCGGGCTGATCTTTGCCATGGGAAAGGGGTGAGGCAGTTGGGGTTTCAGGAGATCGATATCGTATCGATGGTTAAGTCAATTACGAAGTATGCAGTGACCGTAACAGATCCTGACTGCATACGGTTTCACATTGAAAGGGCGATTTGGTCGGCGAAGGAAGGCAGACCCGGTCCTGCCTGGATAGACATACCTCTGGATGTACAAGCGGCAGAAATTGATCCGTCCCAGCAGTCGGGTTTCTCACCTGATGCGGAACAGAGTCAGAGAGTTCCAGGTCAATTTGGGTTGGTTGAGAAAGTCAGATTGACTCTCCAGAGTTTGAGGCAAAGCAAACGACCTGTAATCTTGGTAGGTAACGGTGTTCGGTTGGCTCAATCAGAGCAGGAGATGCATCTCCTTGCGGCCAAGCTTGAAGCGCCCATACTAACGACTTGGAAGGCGCTCGATCTTTTTGAAGAGCATGACCCGTTGTTTATTGGACGGCCAGGAGCAATAGCCCAGCGAGCGGCAAATTTTGCTCAGCAACGGTCAGACTGGTTTTTGATGATTGGGGCTCGCATGGATATGGGCCAAACCGCATACATGCACAAATATCTGGCCCCTGAAGCAACTCGGATTATGGTCGACGTTGACGAGGCCGAGATCAAAAAAATGGACACGGACATCGCAATTGAGATCGTGGCTGGCGCTGATCAGTTTATCAACGAGGTGTTGGTCCAACTTGATACCCGAGAGGTTGAGCCCGAGCGATGGAGTCAATGGCTAGATCAATGTAGGTCTTGGAAGCAAGCCTATCCGGTGGTCCTTCCTGAATATCTCGAGGATACAGCCGGTGTCAGTCTTTACGCTTTGATTGATGCATTATCAAAGAAAGTGCAGCAGGGCGACCTCGTAGTGCCGGGGAGCTCAGGGGCATGTAGTGAAGTTACGATGCAAGCATTTCAATCACAAAAGGGTGTGCGGGTTCTTAACAGCCAAGGATTAGGCCCTATGGGTTTTGGAATATCGAGCGCACTTGGCGCATGCGTCGCGTCTGGCAAGCAGAGGACCATCTGCGTAGACGGCGACGGTGGCTTTGCAATGAATACGCAGGAACTCGAAACTGTTAATAGGTTAGGGTTACCGATAAAGTTTTTCGTGTTCGACAACGGGGGCTACGGTTCTATCAGAGCTACACAGAACGCTTACTTCGATAGTCGTTATTTTGCGTCGAGTCCGGAGGGGGGCTTGACCTTGCCTAACCTGGAAAAGATCGCCAATACGTACAAGATACCTTTTGTCGAACTAGGCTCAAATAACGAAATTGATGAAAAATTAGACTCCTGTTGGCGCATCACAGGTCCTTCAATCTGCCGAGTAAGAGTATCACCCCGTCAAGTCACCGCACCCCGAGTTCGTAGTCGACAAACTGAAGACGGCTCTATGGAGACGGCTCCGATGGACGATTTATGGCCGCCGTTTGATTAATCTGGTCGAAATTTCCACCAGCGAGGCCAGACCAACGTCTGGTAAACTCCCCTCCTAAAGGCACGCCTCTATTTAATAGAATCTAAGTAGGAGTACCATGGTGACTTCGACGATCCCCACAGATGGCCTTTCCCAAGCGGAAAGGGAAAAGCGCGAAGGATTGGCTAAACGTAAACCTTATGTCGCGAAAAAGTTGGCTAATATTTCTCAGATGGAAGATCGTGGTGAGATTAGCCCGATCATTCGTCTGGAAAAAAGTTATTTGTGTAATTTTCAGTGCACTCACTGCTCCGCTGAGTATTACATGGATCGCCATCTAGAGAAGGTTCTCAATACTAAGGAAAATCGGCAGCTGATGGATCTTGACGACGTCCGAGAACTCTCCCGGCAGGCCGATGAGCTTGGCCTCGCGCGTTTCGTTATAACCGGCGGCGAGCCTCTGGTTATGAAAGATTTTGATGAAGTCGTCGAGGCGATTGATCCAGAAAAGCACTACATCATTACTGATTCTAATGGGTGGTTTTTGGATGAGAAAAAGGCGCGACATATCAAATCGATCGGCGTCGAGAAAGTCCAGCTTTCTTTGGATAGTTTCATCGAAGAAGAGCACGATAACTTTCGCAACAAGCCACGCTCTTACAAACGTGTGATGAAGGCGGTAGATGCTTCGCTGGAGGCGGGGTTAAACCTGATTCTCTCCACGGTTCTTGTGCGCGGACGTGCGGGGACTGAGGAATTTCGAAATCTTTGTCGGTTCGCTACAGATCGTGGAATCGGGCTATACGTATCCTATGCAAAGCCGGTTGGATCGTGTACTGACCATCCCGAATTTGTGATTGATAAAGAAGATGCGGACATCCTTCGAGAGCTCGAAAAAGAATACAACGTTTTCACGCATATGACTCCTTCATATGGCTCATATAAGGGATGCATCACCGTCAAGGGGATTATTACGGTGACTTCGGCGATGGAAGTCACACCGTGCCCTTATATTGACTTGTCGCTGGGGAATCTTCGCGAGACAAGTCTGAAAGAAGTTTTGGATCGCGGTATGAGGAACCCGTGGCTCGGCCCCCATAGGCCTGATTGTCTGATTGGCGAGGACCAGCAATTTATCGAGTTCCATACGGAAGTCACTGCAAATCAGACACATCTTCCGGTGCGATGGGGACAGGGATTCTCCGATGAGAATAGACTCACCTGATAACGTGAAGTTTGCAGATCGTATCTGAATTCCCCGTTCCCAACCTCAAGATTTCCTTTTTAAGAGATGCCTATATTTGATGATTTCGGAAGAGTGAACCCGAAAGAGATTCGTGCGCGGGCACATGCCCAAAGTCGAAGGTATTTTTCCTTTCCCGAAATTGATATCGATTTAGAAAAAAGTTACTCGAGTCTAGCTCGGCATCTTGGGCCTGTCGACGATGAGTTTTCGTTCGAAATCTTTAGGCGTCGTGTTCAAAAAATTGAGGATAAACTGCGTTCGAATAACGGTGTTGCGGGTATTCTGGAAGGTCTGGCCATCCCATTTTTTATCCCCAAACAAGAGCGTGATGACATTGGTGATCTACTAGATTCAGTATTTCTGCCAGCGGTTTCGGCATCCTATAAAGAGGCTTTCCCAGACTACAGTTTCGACAACTATCACTCGGAGTCGTTAGCTGGCAGATTGTCACCTGTTTCGGGCTCGAGACATTCCGTATTTCTCAAGAGATTGTCGTCAGAAGGAGTAGTAGGGATTTTATTCCCCTGCCTGACCGAATTTTCGGTACCAGCAGCAGTTGAAGCGACAGCCGCTTTACCTGAGTATTGTCTTCTAGCAGGCGCGTTCGACACCTCTGCGGCACTCGTTGCATGTCCCGAGTTGTTGTTCAAAAAGGAAGGTTATCCACCCTTGCTCTGGATGTCTGGTATTGAGGAGGAACGAGCGGGTGTGGGCTATCATTTTGAGGCCTATGGATACAATCTTACTTTCAATCGTCGCGCACACCTTGGTCAGTGTGCTGAGTATTGGTCAAGTAGTATTGTGGTGTTAGATGAGCCTGCTTGATCGTCGAGGCGGATCTTCCTCAACATCCGAGCAGACTCCAAGAAACTTGTCTTCGTAAATCTGATAGAGGCATAGAACCCATTGGGAGATGGCCGAGATCTGACCGTTGTTCAACGTTGTAGGATTTGTGATCTCGAACTCAACGAGACTCGTAACCTGACGTTGTCCGGTTTGCCTGCGTCTGCCCAAGGCTTCTTGACTAAGCAGGATTTAAAGGCCGACAAAAGTCTAACCCTCGATATCACCGAGTGTTCGGGGTGCGGCGTAGTGCAGACCCGCAATCCACCAGTCCCGTATTTTCGGGAGGTGATCCGAGCTTCTGGATATTCTCCCGAAATGCAGGCTCATCGTGAACAGCAGTTTAAGAAATTTTTAAATGATTACCATCTCACTGAGGGAAGAATATTAGAGGTTGGGTGCGGTAAGGGTGAAAATCTAACGATCGTTGCGAGCCTGGGTGTTGAATCTTTCGGTATTGAATATGGCGAGCAGTCAATTAGCTATTTACACCAACTTGGTTTAAACGCAGCTAGAGTTTTCTTTGACACAGGCGATGAACACGTGCCGGGAGCACCGTATGACGGATTCATCTTTCTGAATTTTCTGGAACACATCCCGAATCCGCGGGAGGTATTTGCGGGTATCCACAAAAACCTGAAAGACCAAGCAGTGGGACTTATCGAGGTCCCCAATTTCGATATGATCTTAGAGGAATCGATGTTTACGGAGTTTGTCTCTGATCATATTTTCTATTTCTCTCGCAACTCTTTAAAAACCGTCCTAAGATGCAATGGGTTTGACGTACTCGAGTGCTGCGAGACATGGCATCGTTATACGATATCTGCGGTAGTGAGAAGACGTAAGTTCGTCGACTTCTCAGAGATGACGAAGCTGACTAGCCAATTAAAGGAGGCCGTAGGACAATTTTGTGAGAAGTATCAGGAAGAGAAGATTGTAGTCTGGGGTGCGGGACATCAGGCGCTTACAGTGATGGCAATATCTGGGATCCAGGAAAAAGTACGCTATGTGGTCGACTCTGCACCCTTTAAGCAAAATCGTTATACGCCAGGCACACATCTACCGATCGTAGCGCCGGAGGTATTTTTTTCCGACTCGGTCGGCGCGGTGTTAGTGATCGCAGGGAGCTATACCCAAGAGGTGTGTGAAATTATCAGGCGTCGTGGTAAGAATTCGATAAAGATCGGAGTGTTGGACGGAGTGGCGGTTAGATCCGTCGAAGAAACCGCAGAGGATTTGCTATTAAGAAACTGAAGATTGAGTAAACAGAATTGGAAGCGAAAAACATCAGTGTTGTAACGAATTGCTTCAACGAAGAGGCCAATGTTGAAGAAGTTTATCAAAGTGTCAAGCAGGCCATTCGGTCAGTGCCAATGGTAGCGTCTTACGAACATATTTTTATTGATAATGCCTCCACGGATGGGACATTAGTGACCTTGAAAAAGCTTGCGTCAACCGATCCTTCGTTAAAAATTATTGTGAATAACCGAAATTTTGGTCAGGTTAGGTCCGTGAATCATGGTCTCTTTCAGGCGACCGGAGATGCGGTTATTCACGTTGTTGCTGATCTTCAGGATCCACCTGAGTTGATTCCCAAGCTCCTAGAAAAGTGGCAAGAGGGTTACTCCGTCGTCATTGGGCAGAAAACCGGATCGCACGATGGTTGGCTAATGAGACTGGTCCGGAAGGTCTTCTACTCGTTTATGAGTCGGCTTTCAGACGCGCCGCAGATCAAGAACTTCACAGGCTTCGGTTTGTTCGACAAGAAGGTAATCGATGAAATCAGGGCCTTGGGGGATCCCTATCCCTACTTTCGTGGCCTTATCTCAGAGTTTGGCTACTCTTTAGCTGTCGTACCTTACGAACAACCTGCCCGTAGACGAGGAATAACGACACATAATTTCTACTCGCTCTACGATTTAGCGATATTGGGAATTACGAACCACTCCAAAGTGCCGTTGCGCATCGCAACATTTACGGGCTTCATCCTCTCAGTGGTCAGCGCTCTCGTAGGTATCTTTTATCTTGTCTATAAACTTCTGGCATGGGAACAGTTTGATCTTGGATTGGCCCCATTGATTATTGGCGTGTTTTTCTTTGCCGCAGTGCAATTGTTTTTCATCGGGATAGTCGGCGAATACATTGGATCTATTCATACTCAGGTCCTGAATAGGCCGATGGTCATCGAAAAGGAACGCGTAAATTTCGATTAAGAGTCGGCGAGTTCAGGCTGATATTTATCACAATCGATTATTAGTGAATGACGAGCTTCTGCTATCTAGGCATATCGGAATAGAGTTTATGAAGGACCTAGAACTTGAAAAAAATCTAACGATAGCAATCGAAGCTGCGCGTAGAGGTCAAGCAGTATTCGAGCAAAACAAGGACGAGTTTAGACAGATCGTGTCGACTAGCGGGCGCGAATTGAAGGTTAACATCGATTTTGTACTCGAGAATGCGATTCTCGAGGAACTCCAGACTCTGTCGAAAATTTCAATTCTTTCGGAAGAATCTAAACACATTTGGGAGGACGGACTTTGGTGGATTGTTGATCCTTTGGATGGCAGTGTTAATTGGTTGAGGGGGATCCCAGTCTTTTCTGTCTCTATAGGTTTGTACAGAGGTCTAGAACCTATTCTTGGGGTTGTGTTGGACCTGGATCGAGACGAATTATTTTGTGGTGCGGTTGGGCTTGGTGCGTGGATGAATGATGAACCGATTTCTGTATCTAAGGTGACACAACAACAAGAAGCGGTTCTTTGTACTGGATTCCCCGCTTCATTTGAGTTTTGTCTCGCGCGCCAAGACTCGCTTGAGTCGACCTACGCCAGATACCTTAAGATCCGCATGCTCGGATCAGCGGCCATGAGCCTTGCTTATGTTGCTTGCGGAAAAGTCGATATCTACTGGGAAGAAAAGGTCAAATTCTGGGATATCGCAGCGGGAGTTGCTTTGGCTCAAGCCGCGGGGGGAAGGGTACTGCTGTCTGAGATTTCCGACGACTTTTCTCTTTCGGCGGCAGTCGCGGCTTCTCCGGAATTGCTGATTAAGGCTGACAGCAGGCAAGTCAACTAAAGTTTCTTCATACAGCACCTGCGGGAGTTAGCGTTGGTGCCAGATAATGATCGATACTCAATTGTGCTCGATGTACGCCTTGAATCGGGCGATAAATTCTGGAGCTGCCAGTATCTGGCTAGTCCCTGAGTCGGAGTAGTCTGTCTCGAATATTGGCTCATAATCAGAAAACCCTAGATCCGCCCTTTGGGGAGATTCAGGGTCCACCCAAGGGACATTTTCCCAGCCCCATTGTTTGGTTTTGATCTCGATAAGGGGTCGTTGAATTGCTATAAATTCCCTGACTCGGTTTCGGTGGTCCGGATACATCTTATGTGCCCAGTGCCACCAGACAGTAATCTTATGGGGATTTTTACTTGGAAACAGAGCAGGAAGAAAGGCATCTTCAGTTATTGATAACAACGTGATATCGCGATCTAGAGTTCGGAGTTTTGCTAAGAACTGCCCTAATTGTCCAAGATTAGCAAAGTATTGGGCTTCAGTCCCAGGGTATCGAATTGTTCGTTCTACGAACTGATTCGAAAACCGCATGCCTTCAAGAGTGGGAAATTCTATCTGGAATTTAGGATAGATTTTGATCCCAGACTCGACCCGATATAGGACATCATATCCGAACAGTAACGCTAAAAATACAGCAATCAATGGTAGCCGGTAAACATGAGGTGAGACCTTTTTCACCGATAGGAAAGCCGCGACAATGATAGTTGCAAACATTGGTGTAGCGCCAAAGAAGGTATGCGCAACAGAAAGCACGGGATAATATTGATGCCAAGTTCCAACACCAAGAAGAGCAAGAACCAGCAGGACTTTCTGTTGATCGGACAGACACTTCCGGAACGCCGCAAAGAGTGCCAGAAATACCAAGATCGCAAGGTTTAGGGCGGGTAGGATTGTCCATACCCAGCTGCCACTGGCTGCCCATACTCGTTTCGGATCGGGAAAAAGTGACTCTACAAGGTGTATGACCACGCCTGAGGTTGTATTTCTTGACTCTGCGAAAGTTTGTGCTCCGAGAATTGACTGCAACCACCAGTCCCTTAGCGCACCTTCGGACCATAACCAAAATAACATCAGGAGAAGTCCCGTTATGAAGCCAGAAGATAGACGGACGCCTGATCGCAACACATCAGACATTTTGTGATCCTTACACAATCCCAGTACACCCAGGTGGAGGAGAACTACTGGGAATACGACACCGTAGGGTTGCCTTGCCCAAAATGCGGCAGAAAAGAATAATCCGGCAAAAAAAGGAAGTAATGAGCGAAAACGATGTTGAGAGAGGACTACGATGTCCAGAGTGATTAGCAACACTGCTAAAAGACAAAAAAACAGTGCATAAATCGAAGACCATGGCAAGAAAACGCTGACCATGTAGGGCGACATCAACACCCAGATTCCAGTAGAAAGTAAGGCGACGAGCGATGAGGTCGCTCGTGAGACCAAAAAATAGAACAATACACCTGCGAGAGAAAGAAAAAGAGCGGCTTGAAGGCGGAGTACGATAAGGTGTTCACCGAACAATGAGATCGCGCCCGCCTGTAGGTATGTCGTTAAGGCCCCATATTGGGTAAATGTTTCCTTGAATAGACTTAGCCCAGCCGCGACGTCCACCGCCGGTTTAAACATAATGCCGTCGTGGTGCCAGTCTGGATCCAAACGCGCAAAGTAATACGTAATCGCTAGAATAGCGATGAATACGAGAAAAATACGAAACCGTTCTGCGCGATACATAGTCAGATTTAGGACTTATTAAGTTGTCAGAGGTCAGGTGTCTCGTTATGGAAGGGACTGGAAACCTGAGCGGATATTAATGGAATCAGAAAAAATTATAGCAGTGATACCGGCGCGTACTGGGAGCAAGCGTCTCCCGAAGAAGAATGTGCTCCCGCTTGCTGGTCGTCCATGCATTGAATGGACGTTAGATGCTGTTTGCGAATCCAAAGAGGTTAGCCATGTCGCTGTATCGACTGATGATTCAACAGTGCAGAAAATAGTGTCACGCTACGATGATGTAGAACTTATTCAGCGACCGCGGAATCTTGGGCAGGATGAGTCATCGACGGTTGATGTCGTGTTACATGTGCTCGATGTGCTCAAGGATCAAGACCAACGATTTTCCTGGTTATTGTTGCTGCAACCGACGTCCCCGCTGAGAACGACGAGACACATTGACGAAGCCGTGAGACTGGTTCGAAAAAAGGGCGCGGATGGACTAATCAGCATCTGTCGAGCGGGACACCCGCGTGAATGGATTGCTCCAACAACTCCGGGCGAGTCTCTTGAATCCTTCTTTTCAGAAACGGAGCTTCAGAAAAGCGCATCAGAACTCTCGACATCCTACACCGTGAATGGGGCGATCTACTTAATTCGGAGTTCGGTGTTTGAGGAAGAGAAAACATTTTTTCCAATGAGAAATATTATCGGATATGAGATGGATAGACGCTATTCGGTAGATATCGATGACCTGTATGATTTTGAGCTTGCAGAGTGGTCTTTACGCGCTCTTCCTGGAAACCAAGCTTAGCAGAGGTATTCATTCCTATCGGGCACCTCTCCGAGAAATGACTGTTGCTAAAGTGCTTAACAGGATGTTGAAGTCTAGCCATATAGACATATGTTTGATGTAAAACAGATCGTATTCGAGTTTCTTACGAGTCTGTGCTTCGGACGACGCATACCCATATCTGATCTGTGCCCATCCTGTAATACCTGGCCGCACTGCGTGCCGTAGCGGATATAGGGGAATCGAAGCGCCGAATTCTTCGACAAATTCAGGCTGCTCTGGCCGTGGTCCAATCAAACTCATTTCCCCGCGGAGAATGTTCCAGAACTGGGGCAGTTCATCAAGACGGTATGCTCTGATCCATCGTCCAATACCGGTAATCCGTCGATCACCTTGGGCGGCAAACTGTCCTTTTGGTGTAGTGACTTTACTGTGGGCCATAGTCCTCAGTTTATTGATCCAAAACTCTTGACCATTAAGTCCAATACGCCTCTGACGAAAAAGCATAGGCCCCGGGGTGTCGACTTTGATTAAGAGGCCCAACAGTAGGCATAGGACGAACACGAATGGACTGAGAGTTATCACCAAGAGTAACTCCCCGATTCTTTTGGTAAAGAAATAGGCGCGCGGCGGAGAGAGATGGGCGAGCACACTTGCAGTCAAAGAAGAAAGCTGCACCTGGCCTGATAACAGTTCAAGAAGATCAGACTCGTAAACACGCGGCATACTTGGCGACCAACGGGTGCCAGATTTAGAATCTGTGAACCCTGATTGAAGTACCAGGTTGTCGCTGACCGCAATTAGGTCAACATGTTGGTTAGTTGTGGATATCGAATCATATGGAATCCATTCAATCCCTTGATAGTCCGCAAACTCCTGGTGAATCCTTTTAGGTATCGCAATTCGGGGTGGAAACAACCGAAAGCGAAGAGAAAAAAATAACAACAGGAGCAGCGTTGTCAGTATCAACTCGACAACAAATACCGTGCGGGATAAGACTGAGATTCGTGCAATAGCAAGAATCGTGACATAGATTATCAGGCAGCTAATGTTAATAACAATAATCTTATTGAAGAAATCAAATGATGGGATAGTAAGTGAGCGTGAGCAGAATACCAAAGCCAAAAGATAGGTGAATCCAAAGCCAAGTACGAACGCAAACTTCTTTGGGAATGGTATTAGATCGTTGACCAAATATAGAAAAAAATCATTTGATCCAGAAATTTCGAATACCGCATAGCTAAGAGCGACAAGAATCGCAAAAACTTGAAAAACGGCAGAAAAGAAGAATCGGGTTCTTTTTTTAACGATTAATTGCTTTTGTGATACCGTCATGCCAAACCCATCGATCAGTCGGGTGCTTTTTCCTCAGTTCGTAAAACGGTCCGATAGAAGAACTCCATGAGGGGCGACGGAGTCAGTCGGACTGGTACTCGCGTTAGTATAAATCTAGTCAATTGAAAAGAGTTTAGAAAGCCTAGCTGGTAAAGCCGGCGAGCCAGGAAGAATTCATCGTGAATATAGGACAGTCCACCACGGCGAGAGAAAAACGCTTGGTTAGTAGTGGTCTCCACAAGCACTTGGTCGATATTTCTCAACAGATAGCCGCTAGAAATTACCCGCGCCCAGAGTTCGTAATCCTCGAAAAACGGGTAGTCGCCGTAATTGCCACATGCGAGGATGTCATTTTTGCGAAAGGCTACAGTAGGGTGGTTGATCGGGTTACGTCTTCGCGCAGTCCGACAGATTTGCTGATGGCTTAAGGGCATTGACCGTACATATTGAGCCTTTCTAGAGCCGTGATAGCAGTGTTCTCGGATCATTCCTCCAACAATGGATACCGTTGGGAACTGTTCTAGAAAGTGAACCTGAGTCTCAAAACGTACTAATACTGATCGATCGTCAGTGTCGACTCTTGCTACGAGTTCATGGCTGCATTCCAGGAGTCCATCACGTAACGCCGGACCGAGCCCTCTGTTTTCAGAAAATGGAACGAGTCGTATCGGAAGGCGCGCGCTGTAGCGGCCAAGACATTGTTCGACAGAGGAGTTAACCGGGCCATCCAAAACAATGACGATTTCGTCGGCGGGAAGCGTTTGCAAAGCCAACGATTCTAAGCAGTGCACGAGTTCTTCCGAATTTGTGCCAGCGTATATCGAAGCAAGTGCAGAGAGACCCAATGGGTGTTCCTCAGACTCGAATTGATAGACTAGATAGTCTGTTAAGCCTTATAGCTAAGGTCATTGCACAAGTCTCGCAGCCCATTTTATGCCGTGATTAGGTCAACATATCCCTGTAAGACCGAGTCTGAGGGAAGACCTGCATCGACGTGCTTGTGCAGAAAATTGTCGATGGTTTCTCGAGACGGGGGTTCCTTTAGGCAATTTTGCTGTAGATCGCTCACGAGCTCTATCATGTGTTTTTCGGTTGACACATCAATCACAGCTCCCGATTCATCAAATATCGTTTCATTTCCAGTCAGATAAGTTGGATTAAGGACCAACTTTCCCTGCCCTAGCGCCTCTAATCCGATGCTAGAAGCAAAATTGATCAAACAATCAGCTCGCGAGATCAGGGAGGGCGAGTGACATTCATCACCAACGATAAGGGCGCCTCGACCCTGATTTAGTGGTTCTAGTTCGTCATGACTAATCGTACCTGTACCCCGGGTATTTTGCTTGATTAACAGGTGCACCCGAGGAATTTTAGCGAGAGCATTGATCAGGGAGATAGTGGCAGTTCGATCAATGAAGTAACTCCAGTCTGGAATAAACATCACAATGGATAGTTCCTGTGTATCGGGCTGATCCATCGGTAGTTTTGGTGAGAATCGGCTTAGAGTCTTTCGCCACTCCTCGCAAAAACGAGCACTTCCCAGCACCTGCAACTTGTGGACAGGCATTCCGTGAGCGAGATAGTAGTTCCTGATGTTTTCAGTCTGTACCACGTACGTGGTGTATCTGGCTCGATCAGCGAAACTTGGGAGACTTCCAAATTGTTCTACGTGGTCTTTGACCCCGGTATTTATGATTGTGTTCTTCCAGAAGTGGTATCCGTGGGGAACGCAAATACACTTTAGGTTAAGCAAACTTCCGGCCCGAAGAAAATATTCTGCCATCCCCCTCCCAAATGGACCGGACCACTCGTTGACAATGCACGAGATGTCTTTTGAGACCAGATACCAGACTCCGATAGAAAAAGAGGTCAAATAGTCAAAAACCCTACGGAACCTTCGCGGTTTGATCAACATCCGGGCTCGATGGTAACAAGTCAGAGCAGGGACACGCAGTCTTGATGCTCCGTGCTTGGCTAGAAACTGGATTCGATGATCCGTATCTAGGTCTTGATCAGTGAAAAAATAAAGACAGGGGATGTTGGCGTTTACCGCCTTCCAGATTATCGGCGCAACATGATCAATATCGTTGTAACTTCGCAACAAGAATAGGACATTGCGCTGTTTGGCCATCAAAAACTAGTGGCTAAGTTAGTGGCTGGATTTCAGAGAACCAAGCGGGATGTTACCAAAAGCTGACTACCCAGCACTGCCCTTTAGAAGAAAAGCACCACAGAGGTGATCTAGCACCATATGGATGTCCTCTACCGGCCCGTACTCCCCCTTCGGGGTCTCGATGTGAACACCTAAGTCACATAGCGGCCTGAGCGTGCCCCCATCAAAACCGGTTAACGATATCGTAGTGATGTCCTGTTTATTTGCGAAATTAACCGCCTTAATCAGGTTGGATGAATTTCCTGACGCAGAGATGGCTACCAGAACATCGCCAGGAGTTGCCATGGTTTTGAGTTGGAGCACAAAAATCTCCTCATAACCATAGTCATTAGCAATCGCCGTAATTATTGCCTGGTTGTCAGTCAGAGACGACACACGATAAGGACGTTCCCAGCAACGACTACCGATAGATAAGTCGTTAGCAAAGTGACTCGCGGTTGCCGCGCTACCACCATTTCCGATAAAGAACACTCTTACACCTCGTTCTCGAGCGGACATGATAGAAGAGACAAAAGCGGCAATCTCATTACAGTCTAATTTTTCAAGAAGTTGAGCGAGATACTTAAGATAGCCCTTAGCGAAGCCCGTTACATCATCTCCTGAATTCGCATAAATCTGATCTATGTTGTTCACGTTAGCAGTCTCATTGTGTTCGCCCTAGGTTATTCAGCACAAGGGCCCCTTAGAAACCGGTCGCGCCAGTCGGGGTCCGCACAGTATATACGCTCGACAAGGCTCATCGTATTTAAAGCGTCATCGGCACTTCCTGTTGATACCGGTAGATCATGTTCGATCGCATCGGCAAACTCAGTAATTTCATCTCGCCAGGAGTGGTCGTCGACATACTCCTTGATTTCTGGATCAGCTAGGGTGAGGTCGTCTGATTTTTGAGTGATGGAGATGGTTTCCTGCCCATAACTTTTCGAGCCAGACAGTATTCCGCTCAACTCAACCAAACCAGTTTCCAAAATCATCTCCAGTCGGAAGGTATGACGCCATTGTGTTGCACTTGAGTGCAGCGAAGCTACAACACCGGAATCGGTCCGCATAAGAGCGTAGGCATTATCTTCCACGTCATGACCCCAATAATCATTGGTAACAATGCTGTGTACAAGACTAAATTCGCCGGCAAACATCCTCATCATGTCGACCATATGGATGCCTTGATCAAGCAATATTCCACCGCCTGCAAGAGCACGTTTTGTCCGCCAGTCTGACTCAAAGCTCACTATGGAACTTTTTCCATAGACTCCACGGATGCTGATAATGTTCCCAAAGCGTTGAGAAGAGACTATTTGGAGGGCTTCCTTAACGCTATCATGATATCGATGGTTGAAGCCGTACTTTAACTTTTGTAAGGGATGTTTCTTGGCAACATCAATGACATCGAGAAGATCTTGCACGCTCCTCCCCGGGGGCTTCTCGCAAAATACGTGGCAGCCATGCTGAAGACCTTTTATTGTGATCGATGGTGCGAGAAAGTTTGGGAGACTTACGAAAAGAACGTCGAGGTTTGTTCTGAGCATGTCCTCGGCTGATGAGAATGTTTGGATTCCGTCGTGGATCCGGCCATCAGATAGCTTGGTATCGCAAACCGCAATCGTTTTGAATAAAGGGTTTCGATCAATAACCCGATGCCTACGTTTTCCAACAACACCGTAACCGGCAATTCCGACAGTCAAGGGGCGTTTCATATCCTATACATTGTTACAAATGCGGTTCGCCGGCATACCGGTCGCAGACAAGCAACTTCCGGTAAGTAGCCTCTATAATTAACCTCAAATTACCCTTGGCGTTCGGGGCTACTTTGGGTTGTGATTCGAAACGGGATGCCGTCGCGAGTCTGCCAAGATTGTCCAACGAACTAGGAGCGAGAGGATCACAGCAATGAAAACTATCATACTAGCGGGTGGTTGGGGAACGCGCTTGGGGCAGCATACTGAATGGATTCCTAAGCCCATGGTCCAAGTTGGAAACAGGCCGTTAATCTGGCACATCATGAAGCACTTGGCACATTATGGACTAACAGACTTCGTGGTATCTGCGGGGGTTAAGGCCCATATCATTAAAGAGTTTTTCCTCAACTATGAGACTTATGTTAACGATTTTACCCGGGATTTCTCCACGGGGAGTCTAGAAGTGATTAATAGTTATTTGGATATAGATTGGCGTGTTTCTGTGGTGGATACCGGTTTAAATACGCTCAAGGGGGCCAGGATTAGACGAGTGGCCCACCTTCTTGAAAGTGAAGTAAATATGGTGACTTATGGTGATGGGTTATCCGATATTGATGTGGATGAACTTCTTAGATTTCACAAGAAACATGGGAAGATTATCACGATCTCGGGAGTAAATCCGCCAGCTCGATTTGGTGAAATTGACGAAAAAGAAGGGACAGTACAGTTCTTCAGGGAAAAGCCAAAAAATTCAGGCAGCCTTATCAATGGAGGGTTTATGGTGTTCAATCGAGGCTTCTTGGAGAAACTGACTACCGATGAAGGTTGTGATCTTGAGACAGGCGCCCTTCCCGAGTTAGCCGCCGAAGGTGAGGTAATGGTGTACCGCCACCATGGTCACTGGGATTGTATAGATCATGAGCGAGACCTCATTCATCTCAACGAGTTGTGGAATAATTCCGCCGCTTTTTGGAAAGTCTGGGAATAGTCAGTTGGACCTTTCTTTTTGGAAAGACCGCACGGTTCTTCTGACAGGGCACACGGGATTCAAGGGTGCCTGGATGGGATTCTGGTTGGAGCACCTTGGTGCCAAGGTAACCGGCTATGCCTTGGACCCAGCACCAGGGAATCGGCTTTACGAGAGTTTGGGGCTGACAAAACGAATTGATGACAGAAGGGGTAACGTCATCGATCGAGCATCCCTGATGAGGGCGATCGAATCGGCTAATCCTGAAGTTGTAATCCACATGGCTGCTCAAGCAATCGTCCGGGAATCCTATGTAAATCCGCTCGAGACGTATACCACTAATGTGATAGGGACGGCGAATCTGCTGGATTGTTTGCGATGTCAGTCTAGTGTCAAGGCGGCTCTAGTGGTTACCAGTGATAAATGTTACGAAAACCTCGAGATGGGAGAGCCATTTTCCGAGACAGATCGCTTAGGAGGACATGATCCCTATAGTAGTAGTAAGGCCTGTACGGAACTGGTTGTCCAGGCCTATAGAGATTCGTTTTTTTCGCAGAACAATCGAGTCGTTGGAATCGCTACAGCACGTGCAGGCAATGTAATTGGCGGCGGCGATTGGGCGGTAGATCGACTAATTCCTGATGCCATTCGTGCCTTCTCTAAAGGGGAGTCGCTCGTGGTGCGAAATCCATCAGCAATCCGTCCTTGGCAGCACGTTCTAGACCCGTTATCAGGGTATCTTTGTTTGTGTGAAAACCTTTTTGAAAAAGGCCAAATGTTCAGTGGTGGGTGGAATTTTGGACCGGATGAGCAAAGCATGGTGTCGGTCGCAGATGTGCTTGAAAAGGTGGCCGCCATTTATGGACAAGGGGCTCAGTTTCATACGGTCACTGACCAGGAAGAACCGCATGAGGCAAATCTGCTGCGACTTGATGCGTCAAAAGCAAAGAAAGCGATGGGTTGGAAGCCACGATGGAAGTTGGACACGGCAATCGAGCAGACGGTATCTTGGTATTGCGGTCATCTGGACGGTAGAGATATGATTAATCTAACCGCGCGACAAATAGAGGAGTATGAACTGGGAACGATCTAGCCAGATCGCGCGAGCATTTTGTGCGAGGGATAGGGATATCTCTGCTCGCCATCCAGTGGCTAATCTGGTGTCAATGGAGATACGTAGAATCTCGCATATGAGACAGTCGCTTCAGTAATTCGCCGTGCCGTTTGGTGTTGGCGCATCATTAAACACTTAGGGGATTGGATAGGACTGGGCCATCATTAAAAATCTACAATCAGCCATGTTTTTAAAAGAGACTCCTACCAAATCACGTGATTGTACGATGAGGCGCGTTTTACGCGGGGCTTGGACGAACCTTCGCTTGCCTCCTGATGCGTAAAATCTGTTTAGCTCTCTTGGTGCACGCAAACTCTAAAAGTTTTCGACACTTCCAAGTAATCGCCCTTGGGATCAACAGACTTTCACTTTCGGAGGGTGCGTAATTTCTTATAGCTTTAGAAACATCCGGGTCTTTGAGTAATTCTTTTATGAGGTTTTTTCTACGTTTTCTGCCGATCTTTAAATCGACTTTTCCTAGAAGCATCGAGCGACTGTAAGATACTAACGCACCGATAATAAAAGATATAAATGCATGTTCCGCGAGGCTTTCAGTTTCCTGAGCGCATAGCCCTCGCTTCCTAAAACAGTTCTGTATATGGAGCTTCGCTAACTTAAAATTTGAGGCTGGAAAATCATATTCAAATGCGGCTGATACGGCCGATTTTAGACTAGGATTTACATAGTACGAATACAGTTGTTTACGTATATATTTCGTCTTACTGCAATAGGCCAGGACGTCCCAACTAAATATCTCGTCCTCCAAATATCTCAGGTTCTCCTCAAAAGTTAAACTGTTGTGAACGATGATGGAGCGCTTTATCAGTCGCCCTTTTATTCCTATTAAACCTTCCAGGAAAAGCGGATCATATATTCTTCTTTTTAGTTCTTCTGTAATATCGTTATCACTGTAGACTTTGTCAGTAGGATGGACAAAAATATCTTCGCTCTGATTTATAGAGTCTTCTATTCTTTGGGTATCATTAAATACTAAGTCAAGATCATTTCTTTTGGCGTGACCGTATAGGGTCTTCAATGTGCATGCGGAAATCGCATCGTCCGCATCTAAAAAAAACACATACTCCCCTTTCGCAATAGTTAGGCCAATGTTTCTGGCTGCAGATGGGCCAGTATTCGATGGCAATGAATACAACTTGAGCCAAGGTAAATTGTGGGACTTAACTACATTTAGACTGTCATCAGTCGATCCATCGTCGACCATGACCGCTTCAAAGGGCTTATCAAAAGTTTGTCTTATCAGAGCATCAATACATCGCTCCAAGTAAGGCCCAGCATTGTAGAAAGGGATAATGACACTTACGCAGACATGATTCGACATTGCTGCTAGGTCAACGATTATGAGTAGGCGTCTAAACGAGACTACAGATACTCTGAGATACTCTGAAGTCTTGCTCTAGTTAATTAAATATATGTTTTATAGGGTTGTGGGCTAGAGACCTGTTCACCAGCTGGAATCATTCCTTTGCCGTCATAGCCCAAATCACTAGAGGGATCATAGGGTCTGCCATCGCAGAAATCGCACGCGGGAAAAAACTTCGCTGTTTTGGCTAATCGACGTATTTGTTTTTTTAAGTCACTTCCGTTGGAAAGGAGATCTACGTAATTCGCCGGGTTATCCGGTATCGCGTTTAAATCTGCCGCGTTAGCTATGAAAGGACAACGATAAAGTCTCCCGTGCAACAAAGTGTAAATATACTTAACACAACACTGGCTGAATACCTCTGTGAGTTCGGAAGCAGATCGTTTATGGTGTTTGATGCGACTGCAATCCACCCAGTCCCCGGCGGGTTGGCGATCATAACTGATACTATGTTTTGTTAATCGTTTGATCATCGGATCAATATTGCGAGAAAGCTGGCCATAGTCCGTGATAACAAAGTTCACGTTTTTGCCGTGAAAACTCTCTAACTGCTCTTCTTTAGGAGATATCGTTGCGTTTGTATAAACAAAAATATGTGCGTCTGGCCTTTTATTGCTAATCTCGTTCACAATATTGGCCCAGTCTTTGTTCATCAAAGGTTCGCCACCTATAACCCGAAATTCCGAAATAAAATCTACATGCTCATCAAGTACGCTTAATGCTGAAAAGATTTGTTCATGCTTAGTATGTTCTGGATTAACGTAGTACTGCATGAGATTGGAACAGTTCCTACATTTTAGAGAACACTTGGTCGTGATCATGATATCCAAGCTTCTCATGTAAATCTTGTCTCTATCAAAATAATATTCGTGGGTCTTCTTGCAGATCGCTAGTCGAGCGCTCATGTAGGTTTGAGAGATCCGATACTGGTGCTTTTTAATATCATAATCCTCTAATAAGTCTAGAATAGAGTAATATTCGCTGTAACCCAGTCCAGTTAATTGTTCTGCACACTCTTGGATATGCTGAGATGCAATTAAAAATCTAGCTTTTGGATAACGTTGAGGCAAATCGGGGGTATGGATTACCTCGAGCTCACAAAAAGTTTGTTCTGTATTTCTTTTTTCGCTATCACAAAATGCTTCAACAATTATCCCGTTGTCATGGCAGGCGTAAGCGACAGCCTCTGCTTCATGTACAGTGGTAACAATGATTATTGGGTCGCCTGTCCTTCTTAGCGACTCTATACAGTTAGCTTTAATACTGACACTCATAAACGTTAGTTCCTGAAAAATAGCGGAATGCTGGACTCTAGGTTAGATTTTAGTAGGGGTTTTGAGCAGTAACAACACTTATTTACCGTACGACTGATATGGATATATGGGCTAATAAGCTACCCAATGATTTCAATTCCCGTTTGGTAGGCCCTCGACTATTGAAAATGGACGCCCCAGACCAAATTGGTCAAGGAAATCTTCATAAGGCGGTGAATTTTGAACCTTCCGGAATTTTGTCGTTGCGATGCATGGATCGGCAAACCGTTATCGACTCCTACCCTGAAGCGAATTAAGTCTGCCCTTACTTCGAAATAGCCTTCTCTGAAACATAGGAATTTCTAGGGTATTACAGATTCCCAAATAGATGTGTTACCGTTCTTTAAGCACTTATTCATGTGATTCGGATAACGCTTGTAAGGTAATTGGGCAGCTTGAAGTTAACTAATTTAAACAGCCTCTCCATTGTTATTCCGGCTTACAATGAAGAGGCGAGTATTTCAGCAGTCATACGCAACACGTATGAGTATTTGCCCAATTATTTTGATGACTTCGAAGTCATAGTCGTCAATGATGGGAGTACCGATGAAACGGCAAGAATACTCGATGACCTATCGCAGCAGTTCCAAGAGCTGTACATTATCGAACAGAGCAATCGTGGCTTTGGTGTTGCCTTGGTAGCCGGCATTCAGGCTGCGTCAAAAGATTACACCGCGTATCTTCCAGCAGACGGCCAATTCCTGGTGCCCGATATGAGGCATTGTTTTGAGTTGCTCGAAAATAGTGATCTGGTGTTGGGGTATAGAGGCGGTCGATCAGACTACACCATAACCCGCATTGTCATGTCTTATGGATACCTTACCTTGCTAACCCTACTGTTTGGCATAAAGTACATGGACGTGGGGTGGGTACATATATGGAGAACGGAAAAAATAAGAGAGCTTAATCCCAGAGGAAGTAGGGGGATTTTTGTCCTCACGGAAATCGTTGTCCGGTTTCGTGACCTAGGATATGCGATATGTGAAGGACCTTCTTACTACCACCAGCGAACCGGTGGGGAGGCAAAAAATGCGAGTTTTAGAGTTACTATCGATACACTCCTATCTGCTCTGAAACTATGGTTGAAAATTAGGTTCGGGTCTACTCACAAGTAGCCATTACTGTTACACATAAAAGTAAGTGATTAAGTGTTGATTCTTTTGGTTGTTTTTGTTTTGCTATTCCTGTGTAGTTGGGGGCTAGCGGGTTTGTTCCTCTACCGTCGTTCAACCGAAACGATCCTGCTATCCGATATTCCAATTAGTGTCTCTCTAGGCGTCCTCTTGGCCGGGTTTGTCTATGTGCTTTTTCTCAAGTTGGGTGTCGGTATAGATAGGGCGATTCTGCTCAGTTCAATACTAGTTGCGGCGCTCGGAGTGTTCCGTTGGTGCCGGGGATTCAGCTTCTCAACGCAATCGTTGTCCAGTTGGGACTGGGTCTGGAATTCTTTGATGTTCATCTGCTTATCGGGTTTGACTATCGGCGCTTCTCTTCAAATAGGTGTCGGTGACTATCCTCCCATCTTTATCAACGATGATAGTTCGTTGCGGTTGGCGCACGCGTTCAGTTTGTTTGACTCGACCAGCTATCCTCCCGAAGGTCTCTTTGTAGCTGGACGGACGCATGCATATCACTACGGGGCTCCTGCTTCGGTGGCGGCAATTGCATCGTTCGTCGGCTTACCACTTCACAAGGCGATGTTCTGGATTTTCTGCCCGTTATTGATGCTGGGAATCTTCTCCTTAATTTATCAAGTGACAAAGCATCTGCTCGGCAGTAGTTGGCGACAGCGTTTTTCAATGACACTGTTTTTGCCTTACGTCATGCTTGGATCGATGTCGTTCTCGTTCGTGAACAACACGAGTAGTGGCATCATCGATACCCTCTCTGATCTCGCCAAGACTGGCATGTTCTGGTCAGGGCGCTATGATGGCAGCAGTTTCGGTAATGGTGTCTGGGACGTATCGATGTTGTCTGGTATGTTTCTGTTGCTTCTGGCCGCCCAGACAGCAACACGATCCGCCGGGATAGAAAAATCTCTCTTGGCACTATGCATTGCTGGCCTTACGGTTTTTTGCAAACTAGATGTCGCGCCTGCTGTATTTCTCGTGCTCGGGGTGGCGATCGTTTTAGATATTGAGAAGAAGAACCTCTGGCAGATAATGGGTGTTGCTGGCGGCCTTATATTGATTCCCGCACTGCTTTACTTCTTTTTTGGATACGGAGAGGGACGGTCAGAGGTCGCAACGATTAGTGTCCGATCTTGGGATGAAGGAACGTCATTTTTTGATTGGCGGTGGAATCGAGCACGGCCATATCTGATAGAGATCGGGTGGGTAGTGATAGCTAGCATTGTTTGTCTAGCGGGACAGCTAAAGTCTGGTGGCTGGAGAAATTCGAGGACTAGATTGGTCTCCAGTGTCGGAATTGCTGTACTTGGATCATATCTGATTACCGCAATTATCTTTGTGCCGAAGACCGGGGTTCAGTTTAGTTTAGCCATGTGGATAGGTGTCCCGATTCTTGGTTCAACACTATTGGTGAATCGCACCAGATTATTTCAATGGGTAGGGGGGTTAATGTTATTCCCCATCGTTTTCTTTGCTGGAGTCGGCCAGTTGACTAGATTGGCGCATGCTTATGTAGTCGTTGTATCTCCATCACAAGCAGAAGAATATAGCGACAACCGTTATATTGGGGAAGCAATGAAGAAAATCCCCATCCGAGAACGTGGGGAGAAACTAATCTACAGTCAATATGTCGATAAATATGTAGACTTGGCAAGGTCTTTCGCACAGGAAGATAGCGACTTATCCAAAGAGGAATGGGGAAAGCGTCATTACAGAATTTGGGGGAAGAGCGAAGGACGTGTTCTTGATGGAGTGCCTGAATCCATCGTCGTAACTAATGATTTCAGGTACTCCAAGTGGGATGATACTCAGCCACAAATTGCTGCAATGTTTGGCCACAAAACCTATAGCACTCATCCGAGACTATTTCCAGGACGATACGGATTTAATGAGCTAGCCGCACACAGGGTGAATCTTCAAAAGGAAAGATTATCCAGACGTTTCTCAAATGAAACGCCAGAGTTTGTTCGGCTAACACTCGAGGTTGCGAAGAAAGAGGGTTGGACACATTATTTAATGCGAAAAGACTTAGATGATGGTCTCCCACCAATTAACTCGGCATCAGTTCCTCTAAAATTAATTTTCGAGAACGAAAGATATGCCGTCTATGAATTCATACGAACCAATGAAAGAAGTTGAGCTGGTGGCCGAACCCCGCACTTCTTTTGAGTTGGAATTGTTCGCTTCGGCGCAGAATTGGAAGAAACACTGGTCTGCCTCGATGATCAGGCACTTAAGGGGTGCCGTTGTTGAGGTAGGGGCTGGAATAGGATCAAATTCTGAGCACCTTCTATCGAGTGGTATAGAACAATTGACCTCGCTAGAGCCGGATGAGCAGTTATTCTCGGTTTTATCTGCAAGAAATACGGCTCGACGTGTGACCTGTGTCAGAGGTACATTAGCAGATCTTGATCAGAAATTTGATTCGATTGTCTACATCGACGTTCTTGAGCATATCGAAGATGATGAGTCTGAGACTTCATGCGCTTATGATCATTTGACAACCGGCGGTAATTTAATAATTCTCGCCCCTGCTTGGCAATTTCTTTTCTCGCCATTCGATCACGCAGTGGGACATTACCGACGGTATACGCGAGCATCTTTGCGGTCAGTGGTCGATCCAAGATTAGAAACAGTGTCCGAAAAATATTTAGATAGCGTCGGGCTGTTGGCTTCGCTAGGGAATAGAGTATTTTTGAGTTCTTCCGTACCAACTCGTAGGCAGATAGAATTTTGGGATAGTGTAATGATGCCGTTATCAGGGGCGTTGGACCCGCTACTTCGCTACTCGGTAGGAAAAACAGTGCTAGGAGTGTATCGGCGACCCTGAGTTCATCGTTTATCACGTTCGCGAGCGATCGTTACACAGGGCGTTCTGTTGTGCTGTGAATGCAGAGCCAGTGGTCAACGCCGGGGGCTAGTTGATCGGCTTAGGTAGTTTGTAGGGTGTTCAGAATCTATGTCATATAATCATCCGTTGATTTAAGCATAAAAAGGCAAACTCAATAAGTTTCATGGGAGAGAAGTTATAAAAAACAGAAATCAACGAGAGGGGTTACGAGAAAAGAAGTCACACAGATTCGAGGCAGAGTATGTTGAGTGCCCGCCTTTCCCGAAAGAACTATTCATCGATATTACAAATGCCTGTAATCACGCGTGCTTCTTTTGTACTAATCCGCAAACTAAGACGCCGAAGACTTTGATTAAGAAAAGTCTGGCGTTTCGAATTATTGATGAGGCGGCTGAGCTAGGCGTTCGCGATATTGCGTTTTACTCCACCGGTGAGCCATTTCTGCACAAAGACTTGAGTGATTTTGTTGCTCGGGCAAAGGCCCGTGGGATCGATTATGTATTTTTGTCTACAAATGGAGCTCTTGCTGGACCTGAGCGCGCAAAAGCAGTCATCGAAGCGGGTCTAGATAGTGTTAAATTTTCGGTAAACGGAGGCTCTCGGGAGACATATAAGAACGTGCATGGGCACGATGACTTCGATAAAGTTATAGCGAATATTAGATGGTTTTCGGAGTATCGGGAAAAGAGTGGAAAAGACTTTGGAATTTACGTCAGTTGTGTTGACAACAGCCGTAATCGGGGGGATTGGGGTGTATTGAAAACTAGTCTCTCGGCTTACGTGGATGAGTTCGACCATAGAGACTGCAGTAATCAAGGCGGTAACATGTTAGTGAATAATGAGACGGAGTCGATAGATTCTGCCAATTTGCTAGGAAGTCTTCTTCCGGAGCAGTTGGAATATAAGCGATGCCCGGATCCATTCCATCGGCTAACCATTTCTCCACAGGGTTACGCGACCGCATGCGTCGTCGACTATGACAACTATTTAGCGGCTGAAGATCTCGAGAATCTATCTTTGAAAGAGGCTTGGGAGTCGTCTTTATTTCGAAAGTTACGCAAAGCGCACATCTCGGGTAAATTGGATGGATTGATCTGTAACAACTGTCTTAACAACGAGGAAAAACCGTGTATGCCCCTCAACCATCGTTTAAGCACGCCCAAGAGCTAACAACTCCATTTCTATTGTCTCCAGCTGGACGTTTCTGCCCCTTTTTCTGACTCATTGAGAAACGGACCGTGCGAGTACCAGTCTATGATCCATTTATCGAGGATGTCGACGTAGATGCTGTTGTATCCGCACTACAACAGCGTTGGCTTGGACAGGGTAAGCTTGTCCAACAGTTTGAGCAAGCCGTAGGCCAAATAATTGGGGACCCCCAACGGCATGTGGTCGCAGTAGCAAGTGGAACCGCAGCGATCCAGTTGAGTCTGCTCGCCGCAGGCGTTGGGCCAGAGGATGAGGTAATCATGTCCTCAATGAACTTTGTAGGCGTCGCCCAGGCGGTATTGTCTGTTGGTGCGAAGCCGGTATTCTGCGACATTAATGATTCCAGTCTCACGATGGATGCAAGTTCAATCGAGAAGGGCATAACAGGAAAGACGTCCGCGATCATTGCGTTGGACTTTAGCGCGAATTTGTGTCCTATAGACTCAATCCTCACCCTCGCCGATGAGCACGGGATTCGGGTGATACACGATGCCGCTCACTCGTTTGGATCAAAAGATCAAGGAAGACCAATCGGCTCATTCGGTGATATAACCATATTCAGTTTCGATCCAGTTAAAAGTTGTACGGCGATAGATGGAGGAGTAATTGTTGTCAATTCTAGAAAAGAGGAACGTTGGCTAAAAGAGGCGCGCTCTGTTGGCCAGCAGTTGGATGTCTCTACAGACGGGGCAAACTCGAAGATGGAGTTTCGAGAAGTGGCTCATATCGGCTTTCGCTATCATTTGTCTAATATTCATGCGGCGATTGGGTTAAGTCAGATCGCGAAGGTTTCGTCTATCGGAGAATCTCGACGTCAGGCTTGTAGACATTATTCTCAAAAGTTCCAAGAAATCGCGGATAGGTGCTGTCCAATATCGACCAATTTCGAGGATATGGTTCCGTTTATTTATGTTGTGCGGGTCAAAGATCAGCAACGCGCTGCACTGAGGAGTTTTCTCCTAAACAAAGGCATAGAAACACACGTGCATTGGCAACCGATTCATCAATATAAACTGTTTGAGTCTTCGAGGAGAGCGGAAAGCTTGGCGGTTACCGAGATTGTGGGAGACGAAGTTCTAACACTTCCGCTGCATTCTCAAATGTCAGAGGCCACCATTGATCACGTATCAAACTCCGTTCTCGAATACTATGGTAACTAGAAATCAAGTACTGCCTCTGAAAATATCTCTTATGTTTTATCGTCTACATCGTCGAACTGGCCAAGGGAGTCTGCCAAATAGGTTGTACACATCATCTACACGTGACAAGAAAACCGTTTGTAGTGCGTCAACTCTATCGGTCCGAATCGTGTCGGCTTAATCTCCTAGTCTTGAACTAAATTCCGACGCAAGCCCGGATATTCGTTTTATCTCTGATGTATCGAACGCTTGCGATAAACCAATTGATGAAGTCGGGAGAAACCTATGCCGGAATAGAGTGCCAAGAGGGGTTCCAGAGGCACCCGGAAACGACTTGTTGCTTCAAACATAAACGATAACGTAAATACAACTAGGGTAAGGAGAAAGAAAAGCGCTTGCCGTTGGCTGTTGCCCGTCTTAAATGAGAGGGGGATGCCTAAGAGAAGTGTAAGGCGGCATAGGCCTGCAAAACTCAATCCAAGAGTTAGCAGGAGAAAGTATGTGTGATGCTGCTCCGCAGCAACGGACAACAGTTTAAGGTATGACGTAAACCCATCAAATTCCGAGTGTAGCATTGAAGTTTCAATAGGGTGGCTGGACAAATATTGGGTAAGATTACGGACACCCGCCCCAAGGTAAGTTGAAACTAGTGCGTAAGTCAGAGCGCTAGCGATGTCTGTTAGTTGATACTGACTCAACAAGTAAAAATATAGTTCTGGTCGAGGGCCGATCGGGCAGTGAACTTGGTCAAGCGGATCTGGACACATCAGTTGTTCCGGGTCCAGAGTGGAATATGACCACCGGTGTAGCCCCTTAAGGCAACAAGGATTCAGGTCTGAAAGAATTGCGGCACGAGTCACCTTTTGGTTCACTCGATGTTGTAGTTCATTGTCCTCTGCTGCGTAGACAGCGTGTTCAAGTTTGAGCAGGTTTCCGTTCAGCACTGTCGCGCTGCCGACTGGTAGAGGTGTGTCAAAGACGTTGTAATTTCTAATGAGCCACGGGCTCATAACAAGAACAGCAACGAGCGCCGAGATCCCGAGGCGTTGTATTCGTTGAAAAAACAGTCCGACTCGCCAGCGGTAACACTCAAAACAATAGAATGTTACGAGAAACGCGATAGCAAAAAGAAAAAATGGAAAAGAAGCCGGTCGGGTTAATAAACAAAGCGCGGATAAAATGCCAAGCAGAGACGCAGATTTCAGCGCATAGGCGGTGTAGTACATCGCGTTTCTGATCAGTATTAACGCGCAAATGAAAAAAAATAAAAAAATGATCTCGCTCTGTGCGTGATGGGCAACGCCAATCAAATTGGGGTTAAAAATAGTCAGCCCTTGAACAAGTCGACCATCAACACGAAATGGTTTAGCGAGCGAAGTCGCGAATATGCCAACGATGTAGAGTAGTGCACATTGGAAGGAAACGATGTAAGCGGGGGCGTCTTCGAAACCAACGGCCTTGATCAATCCAGATAAGATTAATGGCGTAATTGGACCACCCCGACGAAGGGGGTGCAGACTACCAGGCACAGTCTCGTATTCGAAGGTTCCATGATTGACCAGAGTTTTTGCAACACCCCAATACCTTTGCCCATCTGAAGCGCCGGCGTAAGTGGGGTGCAGAGGTTTAACATCGTGGAGATCATGAATAGTTGGCACTGCTCCAAGGAAGAGTGCTACATTGATGATCAGAAAGATACTCAAGAAAATTATTTGAACCCGCTGAGAATAAAAGTTCACGAGCGGACTAAATATTGTTTTAGTCATAAAGCTTTTAATTTTCGCCATGCGAACACCACCATCCGCAATAATAAAAATCCGTGGCGAAAGCGTGAGATCTGGGTCGTGCCATATACACGGCTGGCGTAGCGGATAGGAATTTCAAGCACTTTGAGATTTAATTTCGCTGCGCCAAAGATGAGGTCGAAGTCTCCGAAGGGGTCAAAGTCTCCGAAGTACTTACGATTGTTGGCGATTGCTTCGTAGTGGGTGCGACGAAGTACTTTTGTTCCACAAAGCGTGTCTGTAAAAGTTTGATTCAATAGATAACTGAATAGTTTTGCAAAAAAGTGATTCGCAATCCGATTGAGAAAACGCATCGCACCCACATCCATGTCGTAGATCATGCGTGAGCCATTGATGAACTCACCCTGTCCCGATGCGATAGCACAATGGAATTTAGGAATATCCTCAGGGGGCACGGTGAGGTCAGCATCAAGGATGATCAGAACATCTCCGGTTGCTATTCCAAAGCCAGCGCGAACCGCGTCCCCTTTACCCTTGCCCGGTTGTCTGAGAGAACGAATTTTACGATCTGGATAAGCCGTCTGAACTCGAAGAATTTCCTCCCAAGTGCAATCCTTGCTGTGGCCCTCGACGAAGATGATCTCCAGATCGTCACAGAAATTGGGTAGTCTTTGAATCGCCGCCTCAATATTGCCTCTTTCGTTGCGACAGGGAATGATGACAGAGGCGGATAGTGCGCTGGCGTTTTTTGGGCTCGGAAAAGGGCGTGCGACCAGATATTGACGTAAACCCGCTTTTTGAATAAAGGGTAGGGTCGCAATAAAACGGTTTACTATGCTTCCAACTCCAGCAACGCGGTATGGACAGATAATTCGCGATTCGGTTTTTACGCCTTCAAAGCCCGCGAGTTTGAGAAGGTTCTCAACATCACCAAGTCTTAGCCAGGTAACAGGAGGCGTTTTTATTCGAAGCCCAAACCAAGTCGCAAGCGAAAATAGCGGTTCCCATGCATATGAGTGCGAAGTAACCACTATTCTGGTTTTTGTGCTGCATAATGAAAACAATTGCTCGAGAAAATTTTGGATATCTGACAGAAATCCGAGGGTACTGTCGAGTAGAATTACGTCGAAAGGAGCCGCCTGTCGAACAATATCTAGCGCTCCTGGATCCTCAATATCTTGCACATGGAAGTTGAGGTTTGAGTGAGATGCAGATGCAATTCCAATCATTTCTGGACTTAAATCGATCCCAACTCCAAGTTTGGGTCTAAGCGCTGCAAGTGTATTACCCGTGCCGCAGCCGAGCTCAAGGATACTAAGATGTTCGGGTATCAGGAAGCGCAGATAGGCTTCATCCGCTTCATGAAAATATCGGCTTTGCCTCCTCCACTTCGCCTGTTCAGGGGCAAGGTGGTTGGCCCAGCCCTTAATCTCAATCGATCGGGCGTGGCGTCGAGAATCCGGTAGTACCGTCCTAGTTGTGGACATGGCGGTCGAGGAAGTCCTGGTATGCCATTTCTAGACCATGTTTTAATGAGGTCTTAGGATGCCAACCAAGATCGTTGATTAACGTAGTTGACAGCACCTTCCGTGGTGTGCCGTCTGGATATTGTGGATCCCAAGAGATAGATCCCTCAAAACCAACAGCATAAGCAACTTGAGAAGCAAGTTCCGCAATTGTAATTTCTTGTTGGCTTCCGATATTGATGAGCGGGGGAGCGTCTTCCCGAAACACCCACTCGATCTGATCTTCGTTTAAAGTCAAGAGATGGACACAGGCCTCGGCTAGGTCATCACAAAACAGAAATTCACGAAGGGGTTTTCCCGTACCCCAGACAGTCACCTGCTCGTCTTCGGCTAGGCGCGCTTCGTGGAATCTGCGGATAAGCCCGGGAATTACATGGGAGTCCCGCGAGTGATAGCTGTCACCCGGGCCGTATAAGTTGCACGGCATCAACGCGAGATACCGCGCACCATGCTGGCGATTAGTTGCCCAACATTGTTCGATACCGCTGATCTTGGCGACGGCATAAGGTCGATTACTTGGTTCTAGTGGACCGGTCAAAAGATACTCTTCTTTAATAGGCTGTGGACAATCTCTGGGGTAGATGCAACTTGAACCGAGGAATAAAAGGTTGTGGATGCCCGCATGGGATGCAGAAGAAATTACATTATTCTGAATGGACAAATTCTGCCCGATAAACTCAGCGGGGAGTTCTTGGTTTGCAACTATTCCTCCAACCTTGGCTGCACAAAGTATGACTGCTTCGGGGCAAGTCTCAGCAAAAAATCGGTTGACGGACAACTGATCTGCTAAATCGAGTTCCGATCGACTGCGAAGAATCAATTGAGAGAATCCGCTTTGTTGCAGATACCGGACGACCGCAGCGCCAACCATTCCACGATGTCCCGCGATGAATATTCTGCTGTCTTGGGATATCAAAGCTATTCAAACCACTTTTGAGATTGATGTCCGTGTTTTGCCAGTAGCGTCTCACGCTGGGCGAGTTCCATGTCATGCTGAACCATTTCGGTGACTAATTCTTTAAAAGAGACTTTAGGAGTCCACCCGAGACGCTCGCGGGCTTGACTAGCATCGCCAAGCAGTGTGTCTACTTCGGTTGGGCGAAAGTATCGGGGGTCGACCAACACGATATTTCGGCCAGCATTGTCTAAGCCAATCTCCTCTCGACCCTTTCCTTGCCATGTAATTGGGAAATCAAGAATATTGGCTGTGAGCTCAATGAAAGCTCTGACGCTATGCTGTTCTCCTGTTGCGATCACAAGATCTTCAGGACTTTCTTGCTGTAGCATCATCCACATTGCCTCAACATAATCTTTGGCGTGACCCCAGTCTCTACGGGCGTCAAGATTTCCAATCCAGAGTTTCTCTTGTAGCCCTAACTTTATGCGCGTGAGGGCGCGGGTAATCTTTCGGGTGACGAATGTTTCACCTCGAACTGGTGACTCGTGGTTGAAGAGAATTCCATTACACGCGAAGAGGTCATAGGCTTCACGATAATTAACAGTAATCCAATATGCATATAATTTTGCAACTCCGTATGGGCTGCGTGGGTAAAATGGGGTCTGCTCAGTTTGTGGGCTTTGAGCGACTTTGCCAAAGAGTTCTGAGGTGGAGGCCTGATAAAAGCGAGTTTTTTTCTGTAGGCCGAGAGTGCGAATGGCTTCAAGAACTCGGAGGGTGCCTAAGGCATCGGAATTAGCTGTGTATTCAGGCTCTTCGAAGCTCACCCCAACATGACTTTGTGCCGCTAGATTATAGATTTCATCGGGCCGAACTTTCTCGATGATACCGAGAAGACTGAGAGAATCTGTCATGTCGCCATGATGTAAAATTAGGCGCTGATCCGGGGTATGGGGATCTTGGTAAAGATGATCGAGTCGATCAGTATTGAATAGAGAGGTTCTCCTTTTTATCCCGTGGACTACATATCCTTTCTGAAGCAGGAATTCTGCAAGAAGCGCGCCGTCTTGCCCAGTAATTCCTGTTATCAGCGCTTTCGGATGATTTGATTTCATACGCAACACTTTTCTGTATCTTAAAAGGAGCTAAAACTTCAAGGTCGAGGAAGCAATTAGTGGAATGTTTCCTTCGAGACATCTCGTGATTTATCACCGTTTCGGCCATTAAATTATATCGTTAAATATCTCAAGGAATGAGGGTTAAAGTGTTTTCTCCTAGAACGAGCAGATCTGTGGTTAGAAGGCAGCGCTTGGGTTTAATTTGCAACCAAATTCCTATGTCCGATACGGCGGTAAGTTCTAGTTTGTGGAGAATTCAGCGGTTATGAATAGCACGCTCGCCACGGGAATTCGAAATGCAAGAAATGTAGGCCGTTATATTTTTGGATCTGGTTCGATCGAGGAACTCGCTGACCTTGTTGAGATAAGGAAAAAAAGTGCACCAGGCCCAGCTGTTTTTCTGATCGATTCGTATTTTGAGCACAACCCCGGCTATCTTGGAAATCTTCCTGTTGGACAGTCCGATCTGATTCGATACGTCAAAGTTGACACTGAGCCTACAACAGAGGGAATTGACCGTTTCGTGGAAGAGATATCTTCCGAAGTCGCAGAGCCTTCTGTCATTATTGGTATTGGAGGAGGGATAACTCTAGATACTGCGAAGGTCGTATCTAATCTCTTGACCAATGGTGGTAGGGCCGCCGACTACCAAGGTTGGGACTTGGTTCGGGTCCCAGGCGTGTACAAGATCGGCATTCCAACCCTGTCAGGGACTGGAGCTGAGGCAACGCGCACATGCGTGATGACGAACAAATCAACAGGCCTCAAGCTTGGAATGAATAGCGACTACACTGTCTTTGACCAGTTGATTCTTGATCCGGGATTGACGGCTACTGTCCCAGCGGACCAATATTTTTTCTCAGGGATGGATGCATGGATTCATTGTGTGGAAGCGCTCTCTGGAGACTATCGCAATCCAATTGGCGACGCGTTTTCGACCCAGGCAATAAATCTGTGCGGTGAGGTGTTCTCTGGCGGTACGATGATGAGTGATGATAATCGTGCAAAACTAATGGTCGCTTCGTACCTTGGCGGATGTGCAATTGCAACCAGTTATGTCGGCGTTGTACATCCATTCTCAGCAGGGCTTAGTGTGGTACTCGGCCTGCACCATTGTGTAGCGAATTGTTTAGTGATGACCAGTATGCAGTCGTTCTATCCCAATGCTTTCGAGGAGTTCATACGATTTGTCGAAGAAAATCATGTCAATCTTCCGCGCGGAGTTTGCTCAGAATTGAGTGATGACCAATTTGAGGCGCTATATCGGGCCACTGTAATCCACGAGAAACCTTTGACCAACGCGCTTGGCCCCAAGTTTCTTGACGTACTCACAAAATCCAGAGTACGCGAGATTTTTGAGGCAATGTGAGATGGAATTCAGAGTACCGTTTGGCCTTCGTGCACATGAGTACTCAGAAGAGGAAATTGCACAGATTGTAGCGATCATGCGTGACAAGGCGCCCCTTACGCAGGGACGTTACCTCGCTGAATTCGAGGCGAAGTTTCGTGGTTTCGCTGATTCCAAGTACGCATTCGCTGTTAACAGTGCAACTTCGGGCCTAGAGATCGCAGCCCAGCTTTGTCAGCTGGATCCCGGTGATGAGGTGATTATTCCGGCGCATACCTATACCTCTAGCGCATACCCTTTTGTCAAGACGGGAGCCTCGATTGTCTGGGCCGACATTGAACCTGATACTCGAGTGGTTAGTACAGAGACCATCGCTAAATGTCTCAGCAGTAAAAGCCGCGTACTTGTCGTACCACATCTTTATGGATACGGCGCGGATATGCCAAGCATCATGTCGTTAGCGAGTAAGCACAACCTAATCGTTGTCGAAGATGCGGCCCAGGCTGCTGGAGTCAAAATTAATGACCGAATGGCTGGGAGCTTCGGGGATCTAGGGGTGTATTCCTTTCACTCGCATAAGAACGTAACGACTTTTGGCGAAGGGGGGATGCTTGTCGTGAAAGATCTCGAAAATGCAGAGAAAGTCCCAATGCTGCGACATAACGGCCACCAGCCCTATTCTGCTGATCGGTCTGACTACTGGATTCCCGCCATGACTGATGTGGTGCTTCCGAGTCTTCACGGCAAATCAATCTGGCCGATTAATGCCTGCCTTAATGAGGCGTCGTGCGCGCTGGGAATCAGGCTGTTGGATCGAGTCGATCAAATCAATAAAGAAAAGCGAACGAGGGCCTTAAAGGTAATCGACCAGCTCGCAGAGTGCAGCGAGTTGTTATTTCATCGAGAACCGTCTGAGAGACACAACTACTATCTACTTGCAGCGGAAATGCAACCAGGGCTTCGAGACAGATTCATCAGAAGAATGGCTGGGCATCATCGAATTCAATGTGTTGTGCAGTATTATCCTCTTAATCGCTATCCGTTCTATCGTGACTTGGGTTTCGGTGATGCACATGTGCCGAGTACCGACAAATTCTTCGACAATATGGTCTCTTTTCCTTTTTCCCGTCTTCTTCGAGATGAAGAAATCGATGCTGTAGTGGCTGCTACCAAAGAGACAGTAAGGCATTTAGGGAGATCCAAGTAAATTTAATCCTTCAGGGCCAGTCTCGTCTTTTCTCGAATCCGAAACATTTTCGTCTACGAAGAACCGTGAGACAATCTCCACGAATCCTTACCTCTTCAAATCATCTGAGAATGCGCTACAGTAATCGTTTCTCTGCTTTGAAATCACCGATTGAGATCCTGCGAGGTCGAGAAAAAATGGACCCGTCAGAAAACTGGCTTCGACGCGGCGATCTGATCCTAATTAGAAGCCGAAAAAAGTAACTGCATCGTGGCTTTCATTAGGCAAGTAAAATCCCAAAGCTGATGTTGGCCGATATCGTTATATTTGGCTCCGATCTACAACTCCCCAAGGAATACCAGTGAGAAGAAGGGTTGTCTTCAGAATAATCGGCAGCCATGAGGTTGGGATGGGCCATATTTATCGAACAATGTCTTTGGTAGATGAACTCACAGACCACGAGCTTCTCTTCCTAACTGACACAGATAGTGACCTCGCAATTTCATATTTTTCGGAGAGGCCGGGATGGTTAGGAGCGTTCGCCAAGGGTGACATCGTGTCGAGAATCCTCGCGTGTAAACCCGATATGGTTATCTTTGATTCCCTAGACACAGACGAGGGAATGATCCTCCCGCTGAAAAATGAGGGATTAATGGTCGTTAGTTTTGAGGATTTAGGCTCAGGGTCTGCACATACGACCCTTACGATAAACGAACTGTTCGATTCTCCAGAGTTACCGGGAGCCCACTATCGGTGGGGCAAGGACTTCTTCTTTGTACGGGACGAATTTATGGTGGTGTCTCCAAGAACCAAGCCCAAAAAAATCGCGAATCTCCTGTTAACGTTTGGAGGTGTGGATCAGCATGATCTTTCTCAAAAGATATTCTTGCAAATTCGCGAGCTGTGCAGGAAAGAAGAGATCGAAATCCACGTGGTGACGGGGCCTGGCTATCGAGGAGAAGAAGCGTTGAGCCAACTCATTGAGAAGTCAGATAGGGTAAATATGACTCACGCGACCGGGGTTATCTCAGGAATCATGGCATACGCGGACCTTGCCATCAGCTCCAACGGAAGAACGGTTTATGAACTTGCTCATATGAATGTACCAGGCATTGTGATTGATCAACACGCTCGGGAGGGAACCCATCATTTCGCCTGTCCGGAAAATGGGTTTATCAATCTCGGTCTGTATGATCCGGGCAAGACCGAGCCAGCGGTTTTATCTGCCTTGTCAGATCTGATAGAAGATGCGGCCAAGCACGGCGAACTCTACGATAAAACAACCCGCCACACGTTCACTAAAGCGGAAAATTGCGGAATCTTAGAGATCAAAAATCTCCTAAGTTAGGGTATCCTAAGTCCAGATAGAATCAGGGTCGCGCGATATCTGTCTCAGTTCTGCGTGAGATAGATGGCGTGGGCTTCTTAGTTCAAAACGAGTCACCAGCCGACCACAACGATGTGACCTTGACGTATGCAACTGGGGTAATCTCCAAGGTCATAGAACAATGTAATGTTGCGATTGCTTCAAACGGCCGCACTGCTGAACACTTAACTCAAATGAATATTCCGTCGATTGTGGTTACTCAGCATGATCGCGAGCTTACGCACGCGTTTGCCTTGAAAGAAAACGGGTTTGTACCGATAGGTTTGTATCAAACCGAGACCATAGAGCAACGTGCTGTAACGGAATTGTTCGAATTAATCACGAATTCCGGTCTAAGAAGAACGTTCAATCGGCAGATGAAGCCACATTGCTTTACAAACAATAAAGAAAACGCCTTAGACTTGAGACGTCGGCTGTTTTGGTTTTCATGAAAGCGTCTGAAGAGAAGTTGGAAGATCAGTAATTAAAGGGGTCGAAATAGGGGTAGGAAAAGATTTGCGTAAGAAAAAAGTAACCGTCGTAGTTCCAGTCTTCAATGAAGAGTGGTCAATTGCTTCTTTGTGGGGCAGATTATCGAGCATGGCGGACGCCGCCAATCATCTCGAATGGAATTTTCTATTTGTTGATGATGGGTCTTTGGATGGAAGTCGGGCGCGCCTTGATGAGCTTGCGATGCGACGGGATGCTGTTCAGGTAGTTTCATTGAAGCGAAATTGTGGCGTGACTCAGGCATTGCAGGCAGGCTTTGACCTGGCAGAAGGAGAGTACGTGGTTACGATTCCTGCCAATCTTGAGTATGACCCAGGTGATATTCCCAAAGTTGTTGATTGTTTGGAAAAAGGGGCTGATTGTTGTGTTGGCTTTCGAATGTATCCGAAAGAAACCTCTTTAAGCTATACCAGACCTCTGAAGATATTGAATTGGATGATTTCCGCTTTAGCTGGATTAAAACTAACTGACTACGAGTGTATGTTACGAGGTTATCGGGGTTCTTTGGTCAAAGAACTCCATTTGCCAGGAGACCTTTATCGTTATCTTCCGGCGTACCTCTCTTGGCAGGGGCGAAAGATTGTAGAGGTAGGTGTGGAGGGCCTACCACGAAGCAAAGGATGGAAGGTGAGGAAGAGACCGATTAAGAATAGCGCAAAGGCTCTTCTGGATCTGGTCTTATTGAGATTTGTTTTCCGCTATTCTGCCCGACCATTTTATATCTTTGGTGGCTTGAGTCTACTGAGTGCCCTTGGGGGTGTAATAGCGATTTCGATCGCAATATTTCGGAAGTTGTTTAATGGTGTCAGTTTGATTGAGACTCCCTTGCCCTTGCTATCCGCTCTATTGTTTCTCTCCGGAATGCTGTTGTTGAGTCTGGGAATACTGGCGGAGTTTCTCTTGCGTATATATAGGGCGCAGATCGGAAGAGAGTTTTACGAGATTCAACGTTCTGTGAATTCGCCGAAGGACGACTAATTCATTTTTCAAATGTGTGGCATTTGCGGATTTACAGGAGGGGGTGACAATCACACGTTAGATGCCATGATGACAGCTATGGTGTATCGAGGGCCGGATGGTACTGGAAGATGGTCAAATGATAGGGGAATCCACTTAGGACATAAGAGACTCTCGATTATTGATCCCGTAGGTGGGCGACAGCCAATGGCCACGGAGAACAACGCCCTGGTATTGATTTTTAACGGCGAAATATTTAACCACGTAGAACTCCGACGGGAACTGGAGGGCTACGGCTACAGGTTTAAGTCGGACCATTCAGATACTGAAGTGATATTGCATGGATATCACCGTTGGGGGGCTGACGTAGTCCAGCGATTAAACGGGATGTGGGCATTTGCGCTATTCGATCAGAACGAAGGCATATTGTTTTTGAGCCGAGATCGATTTGGGAAAAAGCCACTATTTTTCTCACAGGAGGAAAGTAACTTAGCGTTTTCGTCAGAACTCGCCAGCCTGCAAAAGCACCCCGGGGTCAAATCTGCGTTAGATTCGCGAGCATTGTCTAGTTATTTTGCCCATGGCTATATTCCCGCACCTGATTCGATCTTAACAGGTGTTAAGAAGCTTCCTGCTGGCCACAATTTAATCTTCGACCTTAAGAGCAGTCGTGTAACGCTCGATCGTTATTGGCGGTTTAAGCCAGAGCCTGACCCTAGATGGTCGGGTCGCGTAGATGAACTTGCGGAGGCTCTAGTAGAACGACTTTTGGAGGCCATTCGCTTGAGGTTAATTGCGGATGTGCCAGTAGGAGTTTTCTTGAGCGGAGGGATTGATTCCTCAAGCATAGCGGCGCTCGCGATGACGGCAAGCTTGGGTCAGAACGTAGCAACATATTCTATCGGCTTTGACGACGAGAGCTTCGATGAGAGTCCATATTCAAATGATATGGCACGACTTCTTGGATCGAACCATACTTTTCAACAGCTGTCGCAAATGGATTGCACAGACGCTTTGGATCGAATCTATTCGCGGCTAGACGAGCCAATGGCGGATAGCTCATTAATTCCCACGTTTCTACTGTGTGAAATCGCAAAGAAGGATGTAACTGTTGCTTTGGGAGGAGATGGTGCGGACGAACTCTTTGCCGGATATGATCCATTTAAAGCGCTTAAGCCTGCCAAATTGTACTCAAGTTTGGTCCCGAATAAAGTACACCAACTTTTAACAACCGTTACTCGTGCTCTGCCCGTATCGCATCGCAACATGAGTTGGGATTTCAAACTTAAGAGGTTTCTCTCTGGCCTGGGCTACGAAGACAATCTCCGGAACGCGATCTGGCTAAGCACACTTCCGCCAGGACACATCTCCTCACTCTTTGCGCAGTCGATAGACCTTCAGGAAGTCTACGATCAGGCAATCTCTGCATGGCAGGCACCGGGAGTAGAGAATGATATAGACGGAACGGCGCAGTTCTACACTGAGGTTTATCTTCAGAATAATATCCTCACTAAGATCGATCGTGCAGGGATGCTTAACTCGCTAGAGGTGAGGGCGCCTTTTCTTGATATTGATCTCGTTAATCTTGTTCGTACTATTCCATCATCCCTAAAATTTAGAGGGACCGAGAGTAAATATATTTTAAGAAAGGCTCTTTCAAGGATTCTTCCAGTTGAGATTTTGACGCGACCTAAGAAGGGTTTTGGCGCTCCAATAGGGCGTTGGTTCAAGGACAAGGCCTTGATCATTAATCCCGACGCGCTTGAGGGAGCTGTAGATACGGATGTGGTAAAACGTTTGTACAAAGAGCATCTTGAAGGTAGAGCGGACTGGCGTAACTTTCTTTGGGCGCATTTTGTTTTGGAGAAGTGGCTAAGCAGGCAAAACTAGATCGCGGTAATGCAGTCATAACAAGCCAATTTGATTTTGGGGGAAATTGGTGCGATTTCGCTGCAAACCACCTCTCAGTGAAGAGGATCGAAGAGGCGCGCAGAGATTTCCGCGCTCTAACATCCGGTATGGATCTTGAGTCAACTACCTTCTTAGATGTTGGTTTCGGCCAAGGCTTAGGCTCGCTACTCGCAGAGGAAATGGGGGCAAAGGTCGTTGGCATCGATAGCAATCCGAAGTGTTTCGAGGCCGTCGAAGTCATTAGAAAAGCCTTTCCGAATGACGCGGGGAAAAATCTCGATCTTGTTGTTGGTTCCATCCTTTCCGCGGAGGACGTTGAAATGCTTAGAGCTAAAACTTCGCGTGGTTATGATGTGATTCACGCGTGGGGCGTGCTTCATCACACCGGGAAAATGGCGGAAGCCTTTGCAAATTGTGCGAAGTTACTAAAAGACGAGGGACACTTCATTGTCGCGATCTACAACGCCCACTGGTCCTCACCATTCTGGAAAAAGGTTAAATATTTGTATTGTTTGTCAGGGCGAAAGACACGTAAAACAATGATTTGGTTATTCGCCCCACTGGTTATTGGAGCGAAAATGCTGGTAAAGAAAGGGAGTCCTTTTGATAAAGAACGCGGCATGGATTTCATTGTTGACTTGGTAGATTGGGTAGGAGGGTATCCTTATGAGTGGGCGACTGTCGAGCAGATCGTTGATCTCGGTGAAGAACATGACTTGCAAATAGTGCGGGTAATTCCAGCAAATGTGCCAACGGGGTGTAACCAATTTGTGTTTCGACGAAAAATTTGATAGTTGATGATCGATCGGTAATGAAAAATCGGGCTAGTGATCAGACGACTGCTGACGCCTTTGCAAATTCTTGGAATTCGTTGCCTTCAGGGTCTGTCTATACGGTCGACCAATTTACAGACTGGTTCTCACCCCTCGGAATCGGGGATGTAGAGGGTGTAGAAGTTCTGGAACTTGGCTGCGGGAACGGGAGTCTGATGATTCACATGCTTGACTGGAAGCCTAACCATCTTCATGGGGTCGAGTTAGGAAATGCAATTCAATCGGCCTATAGCAATCTCGATCTGTCCCCACATCGAAACTGGTCTCTAGAACAGGCAGATCTAGTCTCATATGAGGGAAGTGGGTTCGATGTTGTGTATTGTATTGGGGTTCTACACCATCTACAGAATCCATCCACCGGATTCTCGGCAGTCTTGGCCAATGTGAAGCCACAGGGACGATTTCATTGCTGGGTGTATGCGAGAGAAGGCAATGAAGTGGTCAGAGCATTCGTAGATCCGATTCGAAAAGTTACCGCACGGCTTCCCTGGTGGTTAACGAAATTTTTTTTTGCAGCGCCGTTGTCGGTTTTGTTTTTTACGTACGCAAAAGTTGTTGCGAGAATGCGAGGGCGTCACTTAACGTCACGACTTCCGTTGTTCCTTTATTGTCAATGGATAGGTAGACGCAATTTAAGGTTCTTCTGGCACGTAGTGTTTGATCAACTGGTGGCTCCAAGGACGCGCTACATAGAGCGAAACACGATAGAGCATTGGCTTAGCGACAAGCGTGTTGACTCGGATTCGACCTATATCATTATGCGTAATGGTAATTCCTGGAAGTTTGGCGGAAAAGTGCTTTGAAAATTCTGTTGATCAATTATGAGTATCCTCCTTATGGTGGCGGTGCTGGAAATGCAACTCAAGAGATTGGACGCGCGCTGACCCAGATGGGGCTTTCTGTTACGGTATTAACAGGCGGCCGAACCAAGGTGGAAGATAGTCTAGATGGTGTTGAGGTCGTCCGGGTCGGACCTTCTCGGCGTTACGTCTTTCAAACAGGGTTTCTGGATATGGGCGCTTATGTCTTCTTCAGCATGCTCTGGGTGCTCCGTCAGAAAAAGACGCAATTTGATCTGAGTATTGTCTTTTTCGCACTGCCATGTGGACCGGTGGCGACACTTCTTAAGATAAGGGCGCAAACACCGTATATTGTCTCCTTGCGCGGTGGCGATGTCCCAGGTCTTGTGCCTGAGATTGATCTGCTACATCGAGTCTTGGCACCATTTCGTCGATGGGTGAGTAAAAACGCCAAGGCCGTGGTCGCAAACTCGGCAAGTCTTGCAGAGTTAGCCCAAGCCTCTGACGGTGTAAGTGTGACTGTTATTCCCAACGGAGTTGATGGCCAGTATTACCGATCGTCTGGTAACGGAATCGGGGTTAATCCCGCGCCGCTGAGGTTATTATTGGTCTGCAGATTTCACCGTCAAAAATTACTTCCTGAAACTATACGATGGCTGGCACAGGCTAAGCATCGAGGGATTGATTTTCTTGTATCAATTGTCGGCGATGGTCCCGAACGTGATGTAGTGAAAGAGGCCATTGAACAAGTCGATATGACTGAGTTTATTTCCTTAAAAGGGTGGTTGCGAAAGGATCAACTTCTCAAGCAATATCAGCAGGCTGACTGTTTTCTTAATCTTTCGAGTTATGAGGGTATGCCAAATACAGTGCTAGAGGCAATGGCATGCGCATTACCAGTGATCGCGAGTGACATTCCTCCACATCGAGGATTAGTCAAGCATCAAGTAACTGGTTATTTGGTAGATCTTAGCCGGCCCGAGTACTTTATTGATCAATTAACAGAATTAGTCACAGATAGGCGCCGAGGAAAGGAAATGGGTGAAGCGGGTCGGCGGTTCGTATCTGCAAATTATTCGTGGACAGTGGTTGCGAACAGGTATATGTCGCTGTTTGCGCGATATCAAAGGGAGTCACTGAACAGTGACGGCTAAAACCTCCGGACTAGCTATCGTCTGGTGGATTGATCATCTTGGATCTGGCGGATCTCAGAAGGTGCTTGGCAGGTTGGTTAAGCATATGGCTGAACAAGGGGCTAAGCAGAGTGTGGTATGTCTTGATGCAGCGCCAGATAATGAGGTGACTAAGGAGGTCATTGAGGCGGGGGCGAAGCTCTATGTCGTCGGGAGGAAACGATTGCTATTTGGATTTGGACTGTTATCAATATGGAAACATCTTATCCGGCGCGAATCGTATGATGTATCTGTAACCTTTCTCTTTTACGCGGACCTCGTAGGGACACTGATGTCATGGCTTGGAGATGTTCCTATTCGAATCTCTTCCCAAAGATCGAGTAACGATCATTACTCAATAATCCGCTGCAAAATAATCAGCATAGTATTGAAGAAAGCGACATGCATCGTTTTGAATAACAGTGCTTATCGATGCCAGGCCAAGAGATTTATGCCGAGTCCCATGCCTATCTGTGTGATACCTAATGGGGTTGATGTAAGGAAGGCGTTACCAAGTGACAGGAAGCATCGGCTACATTCAGAACTCATGTTGCCACCAGATACTCCTCTGATAGGCTGTGTGAGCAGATTATCTGTTGAAAAAAGAGTTGAAGATGTGATCCGTGCGTTGGCATTGCTTGAAGATTCGACCCCTCACTTGGTGTTAATAGGTGACGGGCCACAGAAAGTGAATTTGGTTAGGGTTACAGAGTCGCTTGATCTTGCCGACAGGGTGCACTTTTTGGGAGAGCGCCGAGATAAGGACATCATATTCCGTGATTTGTCACTCTATGTTTTAGCTTCGTCCTTCGAGGGTATGTCTAATAGCTTGATGGAAGCAATGGTCGCTGAGTGTCCGGTTGCGGTGAGTGCAATAGACGCCAATATGGTACTGGTTGGTAACAATATGCGTGGGTGGACATTTCAAGTAGGCCATATTCAGGGTCTCGTAGACGTCGTTACAAGCATATTGCGCTCCCCGGAACAGGTAAAATCCCGCACCCGAGCGGCAAGAGCGCATATCGAAAGCTACTACACGGAGCAGCAGATGTTACAGGCCTGGCAAGCTTTGTTGGAGAGAGGTCAGGGCCGCGATGTGAATTCAGAATAAAAGGTGAAAACCTAGTCGCCTGGAATTTGCGAATTAAATAACGACAGTAGAGGTTTAAGTGAGGAATCGTTTGGCAATTATCAATATCGGGGGGAATGACATTAACCCAGGGATCATAATTTACTTAAGCCTTCGTGAAATTGGAGGTGAGATTGAGTGTTATTGGGAGCAGGAAGAATCTCTTTTGACACATTAAGAAAAAACTTATGGCAACCAGATATGATTTGATTCTAGTGTATACCTCGTTCCGGCGACATAACGATTACGTTAACATAATCAGTTGCTTGGCTAGGTCCTACAAGGTTGGTATTTGGTTATGTGGGTCTTGGGATCGGTCAGGTAAAAATGAGACCGAGTACCTTGCGCATTGTGAAACACTCGGGGCGCACATAGTCACAGAAACGGCATCTTGTCGGGCGCTTATCTTGCCGAGGATCGGCAGTGGAGTGATCCATGAGGTGTTGGAAGTGCTTCCACATGCGGTTACAGCAGAAAAGGTCTTTCTTCTAATTGGTGGCGTATTTAATGGAGTGCTCTTTCTTGATCAGATCAAAAAACGATTCGGAAGGGTTAGTGTATTGGCAGCGCAGCGTGATTTATTGGGTCTTGCGGAGCCAGAGTTAATTGACAAAATAAAAGAAGAAAAACTAGAGGTAATAGAAGTCGGATATCCGTATAAGAAACACCCGATTTTCCCCAATTTTGAAACGGACTACTTGTTAGCATTTCCGAGTCATACTACTGTTCCCGACGATTTTGTACATTTCAGGTTGATTGAAAAAATGGCCTGGACCCTATCAAAGCTTCCAAGACAAAAACGAGTTTCCATTAAGCCGCATAATGTTCGGGACGACGGCAATCGGGTATCCAAAACTATTCTGCTACCGTTTTGGCTAAGACGAATGCTAGCTTATGGGGTAGGGGTCCCGCTAGTGTACAGCATCCGTTTACTCAACCTCACGATCAAGAGCAGAGATTGGATACAAATTGTTCCTAGAAAGATTATTCGTATCATGACAACTCTCATGCTATTTTTTATATTTGATAGGGGCGATAACTTGCTAAAGAATTACCCCGGATATGGAATCGAACACTTTATTCATGGCGTTAGTCAGGCGATCATCACGGGTATTTCTAACTCCGTAGTCCTCGCGAGATTTGAAGGCAAAGACCTAATATTTGTTGGTGAAAAGCCCCAAGGCAAAACCGGCACTCACGCACTCATTTATCAATATTTTATCGATCCTGATACAAGAGTAGATATGGGTAGTTATGGTGGATCTCAGCCGAAGTATTCGGCTAATGACTGTTCGGGGGACGTAGTGGAGTACCTTGATTCTGTTCTAAGATAGTTTCAAGTCTCGAAACTAACTGATGGTCTTGGAATATCCAATTCCGGAAATCGATAGTCTTGGAGTGTCGCCTCATTTTCTGAAGCTAATCCAAAGACATCGTCGTGATCTCCGATCCAGTTCAATAGCAATTAAGCGCACTTGACCTCGTCAATAGGAATCTTTGGATGGATAGACTATACGAATGTGGCCACTTTCTTTGTCAGTAATCTGATGATTCAGTAGCCCCCTCGTTGCTCGAAGTACTTCAACTCGGTAATCAGCAGTTCGTGGGCAGTATCTTCTTTGGGGACAACCCCTTCCAATACGATTGGTAGTTGGTCAATTAAATTGAATGCCTGTTCACTAAGGGCCTTGTTAGACAGTGTAAACAAAGCGTGATTAGGCCGATATCCAAAAAATCCGGCGTGTTCGTACGGGTCAATTAGCTCAGAACCGGCTGGGCGAGGGCAGTAACTTGCGCTCACTTCTTCTATTCGGCTACAAAGTTCCTTTTCTTCGAAGAATTCATTGAGTCTATGTATGCCGGTTTCTGCTACATGACATATATCTAAACAAAGCCCAAAATCTGGACACTCCTGGAAAAGCGTTAATAATTCATCAATCCGCGAGCCCCAGTTGTTTCCTAGCCCCTCGTTCTCAATCAAGATTTTGGCGTTTGGCAAGCAGTCCGAAAACATCTGGGCTAAGTATTTCCTTTTGTACTGGAAATGCTGTGCATGAATGATCAGGTTCCTTATTTCGAGTCGTTCTAATATTTTCCCGAGATGTATTAGTTTCTCTTCTATATTAGTGGTGGAGAGAAGATAGTCCTGGCCACTTCCACCGAGGTGCATCGACTTATAAGCCTTGGAGGAAACCGTCGAATAAACCCAACTGGGAAATGGGTTATCGCAATCTAGTTCGGCGATTACCAGATACAGTTGGAGGCCCGTCTTTGATGCGAAAGTATTTTCAAAAATCGTTAGGTGGCGCTCTATGTCGGCGGGTGTTCCAAGAGACGCTCGTCCATTTCTATCAAGTGCCCAAAAATGTAATTGGTTTTCTGAGGGTACGACCAGCATCACGTAGCGTCCACCGTAGGTCAGAGATTAACTGTTAAAGGAAAAATGCCGCTTCTTGCCTTCAAAATCATCTATAAAGGCTTGGTATGCAAGATCACTTTCCCCTGGTCGGGGTAGGAGTTCACAAACAACTTTGTCTAAATGGCCCATTTTTACTCCAGCATGATACATGCGTAGGAACAGGTCGATATCGTTTACTCGATTTACCCGTTTGCGCCAGCAATTAATATTATATTTAAAGAGCCTAAGATAAGAGCGATAAAGAAGTGTGGAGGTGCTCCCAAGTCTTGGATTGCCGACACTAAGCAAAGGTTTTTTCTTGGAAAAGAAATAATCGCTGTGCGCGTAGTGACCTTTATTCCTAGTGCTAACTCCATTGCGTAATTCCAAAACGTCTCCCGTCACAAATTCGAAATTTCCAGCCAGGGCTTCATTTAACAATGCTTCTAAGTGATCAGGGGTCCATTCGACGCTATCATCTAGGCGGGCAATCCAATCTCCTTTGGCAATACTTAATGCATAATTCGCTGCTACAACAGGCCCCGCTAACCAGTGGTTGAGGGCATTCTCACCTTCAACAGGATAACGTTTCTCTCTACTCGGAAGGTTATGGAAATGGATCCTCGAATCGTCGATCGTTGATACCAATTCTTCTGTCGTATCGTCACAACAATCTCCTATGATTAAGAACTCAAAATTTTTATAGGTCTGATTTAGGACAGAAGGTATTGGTCTTTCGACCAATAGTTCGCCCCGATTATAAGTAGGAACATATACTGTTATAAGGGGTTCAGTTGGGCTTTTGTGGCTGGACGCTGAAGAAGACCAACTACTGCGGGCCACACGCAAAGCAGTTGGCTCGTACAATAGATTGCGGGTGTGAATAATTTCGCAAAAGACTTTGTTTATCAATGTCTGGGCTCTATTCACTGGCATTAGTTCTCTGGTCAAAAAGCGCAGATCAAGACTGAATTAAGGACAAGATAAATCCACCTGCACATTCAATCGAATTGCATGAGAATCGCTACTATTCAAGGTGTTAAACAACAATTAGTTGTGGCATGTAATTGAGATACATAGGACTGAATATATGCTGAAAGGCTTTTGGGGTACTACATGAGTTGGTTACACATCAACGTTGCTAGAGTGAAGATGCTCTTCATTGGTCGAGGGAACATCAACGAGAGTCGGGTGGGCGACAGTGAATTGACTGAGTTGGCCTGGTGCGTTACCCCACCTATTCTTCACGGGACCTAGGTGAAATGGTATTCCAAACTGAGCATCTTTTTGAGATTGTTGAATTAGATTCGTTACAATGTGATCGAAAGCGTCAAGAAACGCGATATCAGCCTTCTCAAATCGGGCGGGTGTGCCATTTTCAATATAATCTTCAACAATATTTTCCAAACTAGTATCGTCGGTTACACGGCCTATTTTATATCGATGCGCTCCGGGCCTCCCGATAAAGGCCGCCTCCCGATAGAGATAGACATCGCCAAGTAGATCAACCGCAATAGAGATCTGCGGATAGCCCTTTGGAACCAATTCGACGGCTTGGATCGAACCCAGCCTGCTGCTCTTAACACCCTTACTGATTGGGTGTAACGCGTAGCCATAATCGATATTTAAGTTTTTTAATTGAGGATGTCGAGATCTCTCACGTAGATCCTGAAAGGCTGAAACCAAAGCGCTATGATCTTCGTACTTTTCCTCAGAATCGGCCGGTGTGTAATCTTCCCGTAGGGTTAGGAAGTCTATTCCTCTTGGAGCACCAGATAAATCGTTAACATCTAAAATTAAATCTAGCACTTTAGACGCTTGCCAGGCTTGGTTTGGCAAAATAATCAAATTAAGGCCAACCTTCATATTTACGTTGCGTTCATGACGCAAAGACAACAATTCAACTAAATTCTGCTTGACCCGCTGGAACGCCGCTGTCTTGCCAGTCGCGTTCTTGTAACTCTCGTCATCTAGCCCGTACAAACTTACACGTAGCACATCGAGATCCCAAAGACCCGGGTGTCGGTCAAAGAACTTGCGACTTAATAGGAAAGCATTTGTATAAAGAGATAACCTAAACCCCTCATTTGCTCCAAAGGAAATTAGTTCACCTATGCCGGGATTGGTAAGAGGCTCAAGGCCGCCACTTATATAAAAACGATAAGGGTCATCTTTTGGGGCTTTAGAGAATATCTGCTTAATAAGATGGTTGCCTTCTAGGTCTTGCCCCTTGCTATATTTCTCAGGGCTTCGGCCGCAAAAGTGGCAATTAAACATACAGTTAACCGCAGGGTAGATCCCAATGCGATATGGGTACTGGAATTTATTGTTAATTACCGCATCTAGACCGCCCTGCTGGCTCACCGGCAATATGGTGTTGACCCAATATTTCGACCCCTTGCCGCGAGTCGTTATCATTTCTTGGATAAACTCGGATCCTTGAAGGCTTTGATTTAATAAGGCCAGTTCGTCACTCTTCATTCCCACCAGTTCAGACAAAGTCTCTTGGAGCACAAATGGATTGTCGGACAACGAATAGATAATCTTATAAGCTGCGTTAACTAAGCGACGTATTTCTTCAGTATCAAGTCGATTTTTTAATAACCCAAGTTCTACAAATCGCAAGAACAAATGCTCCCGTATTATGTTTTGCACATCTTGACTGGGGGATGATTCTGACTCTCCTGTCATTAAAGATTGGCCGACAATTTCCCGTTGTTTTTCAAGGATCATCTTGGAGCCCTTTTCTTCATGATCAACTAATTCGCTTAATTTACTGATAGCATTCGGTAGATCGTCGCGCAGCCCTTCAATTCTATCAAGGAATGACCCCAGTTCCATCATCAAAGGGCTACAAGTAATATTCGAATCTTTCGAGTTAGGGCAAGCATTGCCATTAAGAGAGAAAGTTACCTGGTCTTTTGTAAAGTCGAGACAAAGAACATCTCTATTTTGATCGGTTATTGTCAGTAAGCGATCCGGACGGTCTCCTGCACGGTCTAGAAAAATTGAGATGGGTATGTCACCTTGAGAAAAGGTGCCACTAATTTGTTCACCCCCTTTCCGGACCTCGATGCCCCTTAAGGCGATAGGTCTCCCATCAAGAATAATCTTTAGGATGGACCAAACGTGTGAGTGTAGGTCCTTGAAAACATTTACTGAAAAGTCGGGAAATTTCAGTTGGCCTCTCCGGTGAAGTTTTTCTACATCAATCCACCGTACTGAGATATTTTGCGGCGTCGAATTCAGCGCATGAAGGAGGGCCTTGAAGGCATAAATTTTCTGATTGAACAAGTATTCAAGGCCTACCGCAAGCAAAAGCCCATTACGCTCAGCAAGATCAGATAACTCGTTAAACTGCGTTACTGAATCTACGAAAGGTTTTTCGACCAAGACGCTTATTTTGCGCTCTAAAAAGAATCGACATGTTTGATAATGTTCGTTGGGATAGTTCGCCACTATCGCAAACTTAATATCTTCAGTTTCCGTGATCTGTTTAAAATCAGTCACAATCTTCAGCTTGCGAGCTATTGTAGGATTTCGCGAGGACTCAGTTTCGTGCCAAGATTGTGTCCGGCGAAGATTTCTCCGTGATACCAAAAAGACTCGCTTGATGCGATCATCTCTGACAACATTCTTAGCGAGAATCTGTCCCCATCTGCCACCACCGACGACAATAGTTGAAAACATTATATGATTAGTCCGGTCGAGATCGAATCAGAACTCTTCTTAGCTAAGGTACCTCTCCAAATAGTATTCAGTCCAGGTGCCAAGGTGTAGTCGCAAATCACGTCGATGTTGCGTTGCGCGGAGCTTGCTATAAACTAACCTTTAGAAAGTGCGATAAAACCCGAACAACGAATGATCACTTATCACAATTTAGTGGCGAATAGTCAATAGTTTAGGAAATATCTTTCTATGTTAAACAATAAGTCCGTGCTAGTCACTGGCGGTACAGGGTCATTCGGGAAAAAATTTGTCGACATTGTATTGCAAAGATATAAGCCAGCTCGATTAATTATCTTTAGTCGAGATGAGCTGAAGCAATACGAGATGCAATCGAAATATCCCGAGAAAACGGATTCTCCGATAAGATATTTTTTAGGGGACGTCCGCGACCGGGATAGATTGTATCGAGCATTTGAGGGAGTTGATGTGATTGTTCATGCTGCAGCGTTAAAACAAGTTCCCGCAGCGGAATACAACCCACTTGAAACTATCAAGACAAATATCCTAGGCGCTGCGAACGTTATTGACGCGGCAATTGATCGAAATGTGTCGAAAGTCGTTGCATTAAGCACTGACAAGGCGTGCAGTCCTATCAATATTTATGGTGCGACAAAACTATGCTCTGATAAACTTTTCACAGCTGCGCGAACTTACTCTGGCCACCACCAAACGCAGTTCGTAGTCGTCAGATATGGGAATGTGATAAATAGTCGAGGGAGTGTGGTCCCACTTTTCCGGGAGTTAAAAAAAACCGGAAAAATTCCAATCACGCATGAGGATATGACTAGGTTTGTATGCACATTAGAACGCTCTGTTAATTTCGTAATTGAGGCCATCATCGGAGGGGCAAGCGGTAACATCTATATTCCAAAACTCCCAAGTGTCAAAATACTCGATCTTGCAAAGTCGTTAGCACCGGATTGCGAAATTGAAATCGTAGGTATCCGGCCCGGAGAAAAATTACATGAAACGTTGATCTCCCGTGAGGACGCTGATAGAACGTTAGAGTTTGATGACTCATATGTTATTCAGCCCTATTTCCTTATGCATATTGATGATAAAAAAGTTTACAAAGGAGGAAGGAAGTGCGAGGAAGGTTTTGAATATCGAAGCGATACAAATAATAGAATCCTTAAGAATCAGGAGATCGGCGATTACCTGAATTCTGAGAAAGCCATGGGATCAGACGCGAGTTAGTTCGAGGAGCGTAGGATGTCTCTGATGGTAAGTCTACGGATTGGTTTTTTGAGGCGCAGTGGTGAACTGAGTTTCTAGCCCCAAGGATATCTATTTAAAAGCCACTTCTTTGCGACCTTGTACTGAGCAGAGGTCTGCCTCCGGCGAAGTGTGTGGCCTCGTTAACCTAGGGATGAGTTATCGACCTTGCGAGATCCGCGATTTCTCGATGTTACCGCACCGCCTGGGTTTGAGTTAAGACGCCCCATTGTTGGCGGATATTAGAGCGTTGCTAATCAAAAGGCTGGTTGCACCGGTGGGTAATATTCAAAAAACATTCTACTAAATGGGGTAATTTAGTACGAAAATTTCTCGGCCAGATTTTTAGTAATCGCGCCAGAGTTGATAGATATCTATGCGAGTTATCAATTACGATTATACTTTATTGATTGATCGACGTTGTCAGTAGCTGCGCTTCGCTCCTAACAATATGCACCATATAGGTTGGTTATGCAGATGCATCTGATAGTTATTGAATCAAAAAGGTACTTAATATTATGAGAAGTCTTCGAGATATGAACACGATCCACGTAGAGATAACTAATGCGTGTAATCTTGAATGTGCGAACTGCACACGATTCGTTGGCCATCATCGCAAGCCGTTTTTTATGGATCTAGATATGGTTGAGACTGCGCTGCGATCGCTGCAGGGATTTCCTGGGAACATCGGCATAATGGGCGGCGAGCCCACACTCCACCCGAAGTTTCGGGAAATTTGTGAATTGGTACAGCAGCTTGTCCCGAATAAAAAACAAAGACATTTATGGACAAACGGCAAGAAATATAGTCTCTATAAAGATGTTATCGAGGAGACGTTTCTAGTCGATAACATCATATACAACGATCATAAAGACGAAGATGAAATTCATCAGCCTCTTATGATCGCAGCAAAAGATGTTGTCGAGGATCAGGATCTAATGTGGGATCTGATAGATCAGTGCTGGGTTAACGATAGATGGGCCGCATCAATTACGCCCAAGGGAGGATTCTTCTGCGAGGTTGCGGCTGCGCAAGATCATTTATTTGATGGCCCTGGAGGATATGAGTTAGACCAATCTTGGTGGGATAGAGATGTTGAAAGTTGTAAAGATCAGATTAATCGGTATTGCCAGAATTGCTCAGCTGCAATCCCCATGCCTACATTTGAGAACCAAGAATATAGTATTTGCTCGAAAGATTTAGTATCCGAGAGTGTCGCGAGGAGGCTAGAGACCGTTAAATCGCGGAGACACAAACTAGGTAACACACGATTGTTTACGCAAAAGTTTTCTGCTGAGGACATTGAGGAACACAAGAAAAGTTGGATGCCCTGGAGTCACCGCTCGTTCAAACAATTTGGGCCAGATATTGTTGTGAATGAGAGATAGCTTAAGGCTGGCTCATTGACTTAGCCCTCGTGAGATTCCCCACCATGGCGTGTGGAAGTCAACACGCTTGGACTACTCTTTTTCTACTAATACATTCGACTGTCCGGTGAAGGTGCCGCTACAGCGTCGGTCCACTGTGGAAACGAGGAAATTATTTTTCTTCTAGTCATTACGACCAAAAACCTAGATGCGGAACACTTAGGGCGTGAGCTTTCTAAAACGACTCCTTTAGATATTAGTAGGAAAAATTCAGACTACATCGAGCGTTTCCTAGGGGCCCCAGGTTTTTGCTCACTTTAGTGCGGTCCTCGGAAATACTAGGGCAATACCTTGATATACAATTTTCGCTCCGCCCATAGAGCTAATGAGATTGAACCGAAGAGCGATGATCTTGAGTTTGAGCTGATTTGGCAATGAAAAATCGAGTATGTGAAAAGCGTAGAGCTTGTTACTATAAGTTCGTAGTGGTGTGAGGGCGTCGGCCTATTATTGACGACGATAAAGTCTCTCCAAATTGAAAGTGTTGAAGGGCGATCAACAGAATGAGTCGTGGAGAAAGAAAGTTTTTGTCTTATGGCCGCCAGATGGTGGACGAGGATGATATCCAGTCAGTGGTTGAGGTCCTGAGAAGCGACTTTCTTACGCAAGGCTCATGTGTTGAAGAATTCGAAAAGAATCTCGCGGAATATGTTGGATCAAAATATGCAGTAGTCTGCTCAAGCGGGACTGCAGCTCTGCATCTCGCTTGTAAGGCTCTTGATGTTTCTAAAGAGAGTAGAGTTGCTACCTCATCTATCACGTTTGTTGCGTCAGCAAACTGCGCACAATATGTGAACGCAGAAACAGTATTTATAGACATACAGCCTGATACTTACTGCATGTCAGTTTCTGATCTGAGCCGTGTTCTAGGTAGAACTAGAATTAACGTCGTTATACCCGTTCATTTCGCGGGCCACTCAGCCGACATGCGGGCGATCCATGACCTCAGTAAGAGGCATGGCTTTTGCATCATTGAGGACTCTTGCCATGCCCTCGGTGGGGATTACGAAGGCGCTAAGGTAGGTTCGTGTGAATATTCCGACATGTGTACGTTTAGTTTCCACCCGGTAAAAGCCATCACCACTGGGGAAGGGGGCGCGGTAACTACTAACAATCGAGAGCTCTATGAGAGGCTTCTAAGTTTGCGGGCACATGGCATTCAAAAAAGCGAAGATCAATTCGCTAATTTGGATCTCGCTTTTGACGGGGAAGGTGAAAAAAATATTTGGTATTATGAAATGCCTCAGGTCGGTTTCAATTACAGGCTGACCGATATTCAGTGCGCCTTAGGCAACAGCCAATTAAGAAAGCTCGATTTCTTCATAGCCAGAAGAAGAAGTATCGCTAAATATTACACTGAAGAATTTAAGGAAAACCAATTCATCACCACGCCAATCGAAAGAAATGACACTAAACATGCCTATCATATTTACGTAATCCTTGTGGATTTCAAAAGATTGGGAAAGTCACGAAATGGAGTGATGAAAGAGTTACGTGAGTTAGGAATCAGCACTCAGGTTTTATATGTTCCAGTGCATTTGCAGCCTTACTACAAAGAAAAGTATGGTACTAACCTTGGAGATTGCCCGATCTCAGAGAACTATTATGAATCCTGCGTTAGCATTCCGATGTTTCCAAGCCTGCAGGATGACGAGATGACCTATATCGCAGAAAGTGTGAACGCGGTAATTTCTTAACGACCGGCTGGATGTTGAATGTGGTGCAGGAGTTCTTGAAGTCAATTAACGATAGTTGTCCAGCTTCTTTATTGTATCTAGTCGCGTGTTCCATCCGTAGGGTAGAAAATTCCGAACAAGATCGATGTCTTTTTTGTAATGATGGGTTGCACAATCATGCTCTTGGGGAATCTCGACAATTTGGTTAAGACGTATTTCCTGCCAGTATGTGCAAAAAAGTGTTTCGATTAGTTCGCGTAACTTATTATAGGAGGTAGCTAAAGTGTCTTGCGGTGAGAAAGTGATTCTGGCTTGGGCAAGAATGTTTCCAGAATCGACCCGACTACTGATTCTATGAATGGTGACGCCTTTTGGAGTGTCCTCAATGATACTCCATAGGTTTGGGTCTGCTCCCCGGTTCCAGGGTAGATAAGATAGATGGAGATTAATCGCGCGATTACAAATTTCTTCGACAATATCTAAACCCAGGATATGTCGGTAGCCATAACTTATGAAGTAATCGGCATCAAACTCTGATAACTCATCTTTTAAAATCGCACGGGAAATTTGGTGTACATCATCGCCAAAATCTTCGATGAAGTCGCGAATACTCGTGTTATACGGCGAGAGTAAAAGAACCTTCATTCTAACTGACCATGCTGAAACAGATGAGGAAATATCTATTGCACTGGGCGGATCGTTGGAAAAGCGTGTTTAGCCAGGATTCGCAAGAAGAGAGGTTAGTATATAAGTAAATCTATATAACCCACAGAATAATCAAGCAGATTAATCCCTGGTAAGAGAGTTGAATAGTCCGAAGAGAGCTTGTTCAAGGAATTGGTCCCACTGCTTATGATCTTGCGCTGCTCTTGCGAAAGGGAAATGCAAACCGGAGCCTTATCGGCCTTAAATCGCCCCTGTTTCCGCTTATTGTCCTAACGTATTTGGCCAAAGCATCGGCTTTAGAGATTGGGATGACACATAACGGCCAAAGTCGAATTTGTAATCGATTGTTATTAGGTCAAACAGAACTGCTTTATACGAAAATGTGAGTCTGGAGTTAGCGGGGACTGACATCAGACCTTACCAGGGCGTTAATCTAAAACCCAAATCGCGCTTGAATGCGCTTTACTGGCAAGCAGATTCGACTCAAGACAGAATGACAAGAGGCCCATGACTGCCTAGGGTTTCGCCGTTCTGTCCACGGTGTTAAGCGCTCGGACTCGTACCTCATGTAGGTTGGTTTGGGGGTTTACCCAAGAGTTTGCGCTTTCAGCCTTAAGCAAATCATTTGACGTAGCGGCGCCCACTTTTTGACTGTTTGGTACGAGGCGCCAAGATGGACTTTGTATGCTTAGGTGATAGAGTTTGGTAGACTGACTAATCGTAGCTCAACTATGAAAATTAGTGTAGGAGCCTAAGACGAGACCGGTTATCGGGACAAACTTGGCCCTCCTATGGGAAATCACTGAATCCTCGAGGATGCCTCAGCATAACAAAAGGCTCGTTGGCCTTGCTAATTCTTGACTTATGCTCAATCGGATTGAAGCCTCGCTGCCTAGCACTCCGACCTATCGCCTATTGTTTGTTTTGGTAATCTGCGAGCAATGTCTACAAACTAAGGCGATATGAACGTCGCCGTTATCCCCGCTCGTGGCGGAAGTAAGCGTATTCCAAGAAAAAATATTAAGGAATTCTGTGGTAAACCAATTATTGCTTGGCCAATTGAAATAGCGAAGAAGTCCCAGTTGTTCGAACATATCCTCGTTTCAACTGATGATGAGGAGATTGCAGAAGTGGCCAAAGCCTATGGCGCTGATGTTCCCTTTATGCGCCCGGAAGATCTTGCTAACGACTTTACAGGTACAACAAAAGTTGTCGCGCATGCGATTTCATGGATGGACAAACACCAATTCCTGCTGGATTCTGTTTGTTGCATTTATCCTACAGCAGTATTTTTCTCAGTGGCCGATTTAGAAAAGGGGCTTCATGCGCTAGATTCTGGTGATTGGTCATTCTCATTATCAGTAACAGATTTTGAGTCAAATATTTTTCGATCCTTCAAGGAGCATCGGGACGGCGGCCTGGAAATGTTTTTCCCCGAATGTTTTGAGACCAGGTCGCAAGATCTGTCAACTGCGCTTCATGATGCTGCCCAATTTTATTGGGGGAAGCCGAGCGCGTGGCGTAACCAAATGCAAATATTCGGCAGCTTTTCATATCCGATAATGTTGCCACGTTGGAGAGTTCAGGATATTGACTCCGAAGACGACTGGAAGCGAGCGGAATGGTTATTTGCTAGATTGATGGCGTAAATTACCACATCGAATTCTTAAGTAGGCAGTAAGTTAAATATTGTTAGGCACACATTTGGAACGCAGAAGAGCCTTAGATGATAGGACTTTGCATAATCGTCTCAAGAATATTGATTGGATGAGGTGGAAAAGACCCATCGGCGGGTTGAGCGAACAGGCAGCAGATGACCGTACCGTCCCGGTTTGTACAAAAAAATTGGGCAATGAGTGGGAACCATGAAAATCGATAGTTTAAATATTGGCATAAATCACAGACCTCTTATCGTTGCGGAGTTATCGGGCAACCATAACCTGTCGCTGGACCGGGCGATCGCGCTCGTGGATGCCGCCGCGGAAAGTGGTGTCCAAGCATTGAAATTGCAGACTTACACAGCGGACACAATGACCTTGGACATAAGCGAGGGGGAATTCTTTATTGACGACAAAGAAAGCCTTTGGGAGGGCAAAACGTTATATCAGTTGTACAAAGAGGCCTACACTCCCTGGGAATGGCATGAGCCCATCATGCGGCAAGCTAAGAAATTGGGGATGCTGTGTTTTAGCACACCCTTTGATGACACCGCGGTCGATTTTTTGGAAGACCTAGATGTTCCTTGCTATAAGATCGCGTCGTTTGAGAATACGGATATACCTCTTATAAAAAGGGTGGCTGCTACGGGGAAGCCTATGATGATCTCGACTGGCATGGCGACCGAGGCAGAACTGAGGGAGACAATGCAGGCAGTGCACGATGCAGGCGGCAATAACGTCGTATTGCTCAAATGCACAAGCAGATATCCAGCTATGGCAGAAGACGCTAATGTGCTTACGATTCCACACATCAGGAGTTCATTTAACTGTGAAGTAGGACTATCTGATCACACGATGGGTGTAGGGGCTGCGGTTGCGGCAGTAGCTCATGGCGCTGTCGTCATTGAGAAGCATTTTACGCTCAACCGTGCTGATGGTGGAGTGGACTCAGCCTTTTCCATGGAGCCTTTGGAAATGGAACGGCTTGTGATAGAAACACGGCAAGCGTGGCAGGCGCTTGGTAGAATCCACTATGGACCCACTAAAAATGAAGAACCATCTCTCCAGTATAGGCGTTCGATTTATGTTGTGAGCGATATTAAGGCAGGATCTGTGTTTACAGAAGAAAATCTGAGATGTATCCGACCGGGGTTTGGGTTGCCCTCTAAGCACTATGAGTCGTTGCTCGGGCAAAAAGCGCGTTGCCATTTGAAGAGGGGGACACCATTAAGTTGGAATCTTGTCGGCCAATGAGTAAGACAAAAGGTGATGAACGGTAAAAGTATTGGTAACTGGTGGTAATGACCTGGTTGGAAAGCCTCTAATTAAGGCTTTTTAAAAAGAAGGATATCGATGTGAGATAGGTAGATCTTGCGAGAAGTTAAATGTCTGGGATTCAGAGTTACTCCGGTAGTATTTTAGATGTAAATAACATCGATCAAGCGGTTAGGGGGTGTGATGCAGTCGTTCATTTAGCCGCAGTGTTGGGGGTAAAAAGAACCGAAACGCATAGATTAGAGACATTAAACGTCAATATCTCAGGGACCGTAAATATACTCGACGCCTGACTCGCTACCAATACTCTAGACACCAACCAGCCGTTCTGTAAATTGTTTTTCATACTCTACAGGCGAAAGCATTTCATTAAAACCATGTCGTCTTTTGCTGTTGTAAAACATCTCGATATAATCGATGACATCACCGCGTGCATCGTCGCGGGTCGAATAGATATGTCGTTTGATCCGTTCACGCTTGAGTAACTGAAAGAAGCTTTCAGCAACCGCGTTGTCGTGGCAGTTACCGCGTCTGCTCATACTGACTTGCAGATTATTTGAATCAAGAAATGCCTGTCAGTCATGGCTTGTATATTGACTGCTCTGATCAGAATGCACGGTAACCAAAGAACCAGGTTTTCTGCGCCAAACCGCCATCAGCAATGCATTCAGCACTAACTCTTTCTTGATCCGGGAATGCATCGACCAACCAACCACCTTGCGTGAGTAAAGATCGATCACTACTGCCAGGTATAGCGAGCCTTGATGTGTACGAATGTGCGTAATATCGGTGACCCAGGTATCGTTGGGGTTAGCTACTTCAAACTTTCGTTGCAGACGGTTGGGTGCCAACACGCTGGCAGGACCTGAACGGTGCCTGGGACGGCGATAGCCGACCTGGGTACGTAATCCAGCTGCCCGCATCAGTCGATATACCCGGTTCTCGCCACATTGCTCACCTATGTCTCTTAGATCACAGTGGATCTTGCGATAACCATAGACGCCGCCGCTTTGTAGCCAGAACTGCTTGATCAACCCAGTCAGACGTTGGTTGACTATCGTACCGGCAGAACGCGGGTGCTTCTGCCAGGCGTAGTATCCACTGGGGTGAACTTCTAGTAATCGACAAAGCCACCGCACCGGCCAGACGGTGCTGTTAGTCCTGATAAAGGTGTACCTCATTCGGACTGGCTGGCGAAGTACACCGCGGCTTTTTTAGGATGTCTCGTTCCTCTGTGACACGCCGCAACTCTTTCTTCAGGCGTTTGATCTCTTGATTAGACTCTGTTTTAACCTGGTGCTCGGCTGAATCCGGACCGTACTTTTTCTTCCAGGCATAAAGGCTGTGGGTTGTTGTGCCGAGCCTGTCGGCTACTTCAGCAATACTGTAACCACGATCAACAACCTGCCTGACTGCTTCAATCTTAAATTCTTCTGTATATCGTTTGCTGCTCATATTCACTTCTCTTATTGCCATTTTGTATGGCTGAGAAGTGTCTAGCAAACTGGGGGCGATTCACTTCGTGGCTATTTCGAGCCCAGATCAAACCGCAGACAGGGTAGTTCTTTACGCGATGCATTACCATTAAGCATGCTTTTATCAGGCGCAAACAAGATTGCAAGCTATTCTCTTATAGACATAGTTTGATCCAGTTTAGTTGAAGTTATTGCCAAAAATGGCTGAAAAAAAAGTTTTGCTATGTAATTGCTAAATTTACTTGTTCAGCTGATTTGCAAAGTCACTTAATCTGGGTAATCGAATATAACCCAATTATTATTTATCGAAAATAAAGTATATTGCCTGTTTCAACGATCAAGTGAGATTACTATCCAACCTTTCACAGTTGGCCTCTTTCTAGCAACGTGTTGCTCTTGGGCAGCTCCATATACAGATCAGATGGTCTCGTTAAACGCCGCTGTTGGTCCTGGACTGCTGAAGAGATGTGCGAGAGGCTAGTCGATCTGGTGGCAGTTGGCTTCACGATAGAGTGCTATTTTATTTCGGCCCGCGAGGCTAGGGTAACACCGACAAGATTTCGATGAGCGAAGAAATTCAAATCCTGATTCCGATGTCTGGTTTTGGTGAGCGATTCCGTCAGGCAGGCTATCGGGTGCCAAAACCATTAATCGAAATCGATGGCAAGCCAATAATCTCCTATGTCATTAACATGTTTCCGAATGAGAAGGATTTCACTTTCATTTGTAATCAGGAGCATTTAGACAATGCCGAATTCAGGGTGTCGGCGATACTGAATGAATATTGCCCGTCTGGGCGAGTAGTTGGAATTCCTCCTCACAAGTTAGGGCCGGTTCATGCTGTACAGCAAATCAAAGAATTGCTCGAGAAAGATCAGCCCGTTCTCGTGAATTATTGCGATTTTTGCTGTTATTGGGATTGGGAACATTTTAAGGCATTTATCCAGGACTCCAGGTGCGTAGGCGCTATACCAGCCTATAAGGGTTTTCACCCCCATTCTTTGGGGAGTACGAAATTCGCTTATGTAAAAGAAGCTGAGGGCTGGGTTGAGGATATTCAAGAAAAACAGCCATTTACTGATAATCGTATCGAGGAGTTCGCATCGAGCGGGGCATATTTCTTTTCCTCCGCTGAGCTGATGCTGCAGGCGTTTGATGATATTACTGAGCAGGGGCTTAGTGTTGGTGGCGAGTACTATGTCAGCATGGCTTATAAGCCATTACTTGCCGCTCAACGAGCAATCGCCGTCTATCCTCTTCAGCATTTCATGCAGTGGGGTACCCCTGATGATCTTGCCGAGTATCAGACGTGGTCTAAGATTTTTAGGAAGCTCATGAATCCGGTAACGGTGGAGGCAAAAACCCGAGGCGCCTCGATCATTCCATTAGCAGGCAAAGGGGAGCGTTTTGCAAGAGCTGGATACAAGCAGGTGAAGCCCTTAATTTTAGTGTCAGGGTCTCCAATGGTGGTGCAAGCAGCTCACGACCTCCCGCCTTCTGAAAAGTATGTTTTTGTTCTTCGGTCGAATATGTACGGGTATAAAGAAATAACGAAGAAATTAGAAAACACGTATTCGGCGGCAATCATAAAGAGCATCGATCACGTTACGGAAGGGCAAGCGTGTACTGCGTTAATTGGGCTGGATACATTGCAAGAAGTATTGGGCGAAGTTCCGAATCCGATAACGATTGGCGCGTGCGATAACGGAGTGCTTTATGACTCATCGACTCTAAATCGTATGCTTGATGATACCGAGATTGATGTGATAGTTTGGGCTTCTCGCGGACACCCTAATGCAATCCGGCATCCAGAAATGTATGGGTGGATTGAGGCTCACGGAAATTCAATCCGATCGATTTCTGTTAAGAAGCCGCTTGATAATCCAGAGGTGGACGCGATTGTGATTGGAACATTTACTTTCCGAAAGGCGGAAAACTTCCGTCAATCAATAAATAGCTTGTTAGCAAGAAAGGGCAGGGTTCACGGGGAATACTTTATTGATGATTGCATAAACGACGCAATCAAGCTTGGAATGCGGTGTAAGATATTTGAGGTAGATCACTATCTCTGCTGGGGCACTCCAAATGACCTCAGCACATTCGAATATTGGCAATCTTGTTTCCACAAGTGGAAAGAACATCCTTATAAGATCGAGCATGATAAGCGCGTTCCAGATTACAGTCACCGAGCCCTTATTAATAGATATCGAAAAGTGACGCCTTGGGTACCGAAATGACAAGAGGTCTCAATGGAGGCAAAGATCCGCATAGTTCCTTGCTCTCAATTTCGGGAATTATGTCTTAATGCCTGGCGGTTAATGGAAATGACTGTGAGAGTTAATACTTTTAGTGTTGGCAGAATCGTGTTTTTAATTTCGGAGGCGAGCTATTGAGAGCCTCCTTAGTGATTCCCTGTTACAACGAAGCGGCTAACATACCCCCCTTGCTCGAGCGCTGCGTCCTCCTGTTAGAAACGCCCGGTCTTGAGGTCATCCTAGTAGATAATGGTTCCACTGATGACACACCGGAAGTGTTAAGAGGCCTAATCCCGATTTATCCAGGGTGTCACTCAGTGAGGCTGGAGAAAAATCGGGGCTATGGTGCCGGAATCCTTGCTGGCTTAAATGTGGCGAAGGGCCAGATTCTTGCATGGACACATGCTGACCTGCAGGCTGACCCGGCCGATGTATTACGTGGCCTAGAACTATTTGATCGTCATGGGCAAACTATATTCGTCAAGGGTCGTCGTTATGGACGCCCGCTCATGGATATTGCTTTTACTGTATCTATGAGCGTATTTGAGTCGTTTCTGTTGTCTCGCCCTATGTGGGATATCAATGCACAGCCGACATTGTTCTCAAAAAAGTTCTTTGATAAATGGGTTGATCCTCCTCTTGATTTCTCCTTAGATTTATATGCGTATTATCAAGCCCATAATCACGGACTGAAAATTTTCCGCTATCCAGTGAGCTTCGGTGAAAGAATGCATGGAGTTTCTCATTGGAATGTAAATTGGGCGGCGAAGCGTAATTTCATTAATAGGACCATCAGATTCAGTCTTCAATTGAAAAGGCGACTCTCTAAATGAAGCTAATCATGCATCGTCGAAACTCGGTATCGGACCTAAAGGCAACCGATCAGAAATATGGAGTAGAGGTAGATATTCGAAGTTATGGTGGGGAGTTGATTGTGCATCACGATCCTTTTGTGGGTGGTGAGTCTTTCGAGGCATGGATAAAAGAATATAAGCACCAACTACTAATTCTTAATGTCAAAGAAGAAGGTCTTGAGGCCAAACTTATTTCCCTTATGTCGTGGCACGGTATTAAAGACTACTTTTTCCTTGATCAATCATTTCCTTTCTTAATTAAGTGGTCATTTGTGGGTGTCCGCCAGTGTGCGGTAAGAGTGTCTGAATTTGAATCGATTGACACCGCGCTTGCCCTCAAAGGCCGATTAGACTGGGTGTGGGTCGACTGTTTCACTGAATTCCCATTATCCAAACAAGAGTCTCAGCGACTAATAGGGGCTGGATTTAAGCTCTGCCTTGTATCGCCTGAACTGCAAGGTAGAGAGGCTCAAAGTGAGATTCCGGCGCTTGTTAAGTTGCTTGAGGAGCGTGAGATCAAGCCGGAAGCAGTCTGTACTAAATGCCCAGATCTTTGGGAGGAGTCGGTAGGCAATTGATAAGAGCTCTCTTGTATAACCCCATTTTCGTTGTGGGCCTACTCATTCGAGTAGCCCTCATTGTTCTTATCGCACCATTGCCAGTGACTCAGTGGTTTGCCCCCTTTCTTGATGTGAGCATTTCCTCACCCAGCTTCGATCCTTGGGAAAAATGGCTAGAGCAGGGTGGAACTCTACTTGCATTTCCATATGGATATGCAATGTGGTTGTTGCTAGTTCCTGCTGCAATGGCATCGAAATTAGTTGGATTCTCCATGCAGTTTGGTTATCAGTTTAGCTTGCTTGCAGCGGACGTCGGTCTATTATTAGTTTTGGGCTTGATCGAGTCTCGCCGGCCACATCTACTATTAGGCGTGTACTGGCTTTCGCCAATTATTATTCTCCCGACATATGTTCTTGGTTTCAACGATCTGATACCTGCGTTCTTGTTGAGCTTGTCGATACTATTTATTTTCAGAGGAAATTTGCTCTGGGCTGGTGGAGTTTGTGCGGCAGCAATATCAGCAAAACTCAGCATGATTCTGGCTTTGCCACTA
>Ga0315336_1000578_pt1 | contig 95274 bp, 84 predicted proteins | sample ASW5metaG_FD_204512 | JGI IMG/M metagenome (GOLD analysis project Ga0315336, IMG submission 204512) | Ammonia-oxidizing marine archaeal communities from Monterey Bay, California, United States - ASW #5 | ecosystem: Environmental > Aquatic > Marine > Intertidal zone | place: USA: California...
CCGCCGGGGAGAGGGCTGGGGTGAGGGGCCGCTACCACAAGGAGCCAACGTCATGACCTACGTCGTTACCGAGAATTGCATCCGCTGCAAATACACCGACTGCGTCGAAGTCTGCCCGGCCGACTGTTTTCACGAAGGCCCCAACTTCCTCGTCATAAACCCCGAGACCTGCATCGACTGCAGCCTCTGCGCGCCGGAGTGCCCGGCCGATGCGATCTTCGCCGACAACACCTTGCCCGAAGGCCAACAGCACTTTCTCGAACTCAACGCCGAGCTGGCCGAAGTCTGGCCGGTGATCACCCAAAGCGCCTCGCCGCTGGCCGAGGCCGAAACCTGGGTCGACCAGGGCGGCAAGCTGGCGTTTCTGGAGCGCTGAAGCATGCCCCAACTTGTCATGACGAGTGGACTGCGCCACGCCGTGCTGGCGCTGGTCACGGTCAGTGCCGCCACGCTCGGCAGCGCCCGCCCGGTGGACACGCCGGAGCGCTTCGTGCGCAGCCCGGAAGCGCCGGCGCTGGTCGTCAGCGGCGGCCCGGCGCCGGTGCCGCCCGGCCTCGTCACGCTGTTGTTCCGCTAGAGGGCCGCCGGCCCGGAGGTTTACATGAACGCCTTTGCCGCAACCGACTCCGACGTTATCGCCCAGCACGCCACGCCCCAACGGCTGATCGACCCACCCCTCGAGATCCGCCTGCGCAAGGCGCAGCGCATGCTGGAACTGACCTGGCCGGATGGCGTACAGAGCCGCATCAGCTGCCTGACGCTGCGGCGGGCCTGCGCCTGCTCCAATTGCCAGCGCATCCAGCAGACCGGCGCACTGACGCTGATCGACGCCGAGGTCGGCGTGAACCGCCTGGAGCTGTCCGGCATCAGCGGTCTGCAGCTGTATTTCAGCGACGGTCATTTCCGCGGCCTGTACCCCTGGGCCTACCTGCGTGACCTCGGCGCCCTCAGCGCCCCCGGCGACTCGAGAGGCGATCCGGCATGAATGCCCGGCTTGAAGCGCTCGCCCCGCCCGTCGCGCTGTGCCGCAAGCACTACCCAGGCCTGGCCCTGTGTGCAGTGCTGGCACTGGCCGGCAGCTTTCTTGCCGATCACTACGGCGCGCCCGCGCTGCTGATGGTGTTGCTGCTCGGCCTGGGTTTCGCCAGCCAGGGCAGCGAGGCACGCATGCAACCGGGCGTGGCGTTGTGCAGCCGGCAACTGCTGCGCATCGGCGTGGCGCTGCTAGGCGCGCGCATCGGCGTCGCACAGCTGGAAGCGGTCGGTGCGCGACCTTTATTGCTGGTGCTCGTCACGGTGCCGCTGGTGCTCGGCCTGGCGCTTCTACTCGGCCGGCTGCTGCGGCTGCCGACCCTGCACAGCCTGGTGGCGGGCGCGGCGGTGGCGATCTGCGGCGTGTCGGCGGCGATTGCCGTGGCGGCGGTGATCCCGGCCGGGCGCCTGGAAGAGCGTCGGCTGCTCGCCGTGGTGGTCGGCGTGACGGCCCTCGGTACGCTGTCGATGCTGCTCTACCCGCCGCTGACCGGCCTGCTCGGGCTGGATGCGCTCGACAGCGGCCTGCTGCTCGGCGCCAGCATCCATGACGTCGCCCAGGCGGCCGGTGCCGGGTACCTCGTATCGGATACCGCCGGCGACGTCGCGACCCTGACCAAGCTGCTGCGCGTCGCCCTGCTCGCGCCGCTGGTGCTGGTGCTCAGCCTGCTGCTGCGTCGGCAGGAGCCGGGCAGCCCGGACTTTCCGCTGTTCCTGCTCGGCTTTCTCGGTCTGTTCACGCTGAACAGCCTCGGCTGGCTGCCGGCCGCGCTGCGCGAGGCGCTGGTCGCCGGCTCGCAGGCCTGCCTGCTGCTGACCATGGCCGCGCTCGGCATGCGCACCCGTGTCGGCGACCTGTTTGCCCAGGGCTGGCAGCCCTTCGCCCACCTGGCCCTGCTCAGCGCCGCGCTGCTGCTGACGACGAGCCTGCTGCTGACCCTGTTCTGATCGACTCAATCCACGAAAGAGGAAGGCCCCATGTCTGCACTCGGCACCGAAAGCGTTCTATCCGTGCATCACTGGAACGACACCCTGTTCAGCTTTCGCACCACCCGCGACCCGGCGTTGCGCTTCGAGAACGGCCACTTCGTGATGATCGGCCTGGAAGTCGACAGCAAACCACTGATGCGCGCCTACAGCATCGTCAGCGCCAACCACGACGAGCACCTGGAATTTCTCAGCATCAAGGTGCCAGACGGCCCGCTGACCTCGCGCCTGCAGCACCTGAAGATCGGCGACTCGCTCATCGTCAGCCGCAAGCCGGTCGGCACCCTGGTGATGCATGACCTCAGGCCCGGCAAGCACCTCTACCTGCTCGGCACCGGCACGGGGTTGGCGCCCTTCATGAGCATCGTTCGCGATCCGGAAGCCTACGAGCGTTTCGACAAGATCGTGCTGGTGCATGGGGTACGCGAGGTCAGCGAGCTGGCCTATCACGACTACCTCACCCAGGAACTGCCAGCGCACGAATTCCTTGGCGAAGCGGTGCGGGCCAAACTGCTCTATTACCCGACGGTGACCCGCGAGGCGTTCCGCCACACCGGCCGTATCAACACGCTGATCGAGACCGGCAAGCTGACCGACGATCTCGGCCTGCCGCGGCTGAACCCCGAGACCGACCGCGTGATGCTCTGTGGCAGCCCGGCGATGCTCGACACCCTCACCGGCCAACTCGACGCCCTCGGCTTTCAGGCCTCACCCAGCCAGGGCGTGCCGGGCGATTACGTCATAGAACGCGCTTTCGTTGAGAAGTAAGCGCATCTGGAAAAAGCGAGCCGGCTAGCGCCGCATCGACGTGCTCACTAGCCGGCTCGCCCTCTGGACATGACGCCAGCCCCTCGTTCGCAATGCGCTTTCGCACGCCGCTGTCTCAACAGGTGGCTTCCGCCACTCCAGTCACCTCCGTTCGCCTGTCCGCCTGCTTGCCGAGCTGCCAGCCGAGATAGCCCCAGAGCAGCGCGCAGATCGCGCCGGCCACGGCAACCAGGCCGGCGCCCTGCCCGAACATGTCCAGTGCCGTCTTCGCCCAGCCGCTGACGGCATCGCCGGCGCGATAGACGACCGTGTCGATGACATTCTTCGCCTTGTACTTGCTTTCCGCATCCAGCGGCGCGAAGAGCATTTCGCGGCCGGGTCGGACGAAGGCGTACTCGCCGATGCGGCGCACGATCATCAGCGCCGCGAGCACGGCGAAACTGGGCATCAGCGCGAGGCCGACAAAGCCGACGCAGACCAGCAACGGCACGATGGCCAGCAGTACACGCACACCCAGCCTTTGCGCCAGCCGTCCGGTGATGAACAGTTGTGACAGCAGCGCGCCGGCCTGGACGACCACGTCGATGGTGCCGAACACGCGAACCTGGACGGCTCGGTCGGGGAACAACTCGGCCACCAGGCGCGCCTGTTCGAAGTAGAGAAAGGTCGTCACGGTGGCCAGCAGCACCACGAAGCCGGCGATGCCGAGCAGATAAGGCGACTGCAGCACCCGCGTCATTCCGCTGAACGGGTTGCCCGGCACCGGCTTGCGCGTGCTCTCCGCCGGGACCGCGCCGGGGCGCCCCGCTCCGCCGATCTCGCGCCAGCGCATCAGCGAGAACTTGAGCGCCAGCGCCGCACCCAGCAACAAGGCGGCGAGCAGCATCAGACCCGACTCGCCCAGGCCGGCGATCAGCAACGCACTGAGCGCCGGCCCGACCAGCCCGCCAACGCTCGCCCCGGCGGCGATAAAGGCGAACAGCCGCTTGGCCTGAGCACTGTCGAACACGTCCGCCATCAGGCTCCAGGCGACGGACACGACGAACAGGTTGTAGACCGAAATCCACACGTAGAACACCCGCGCCAGCCAGGGGTTTTCGCCCTGCAGCAGAAACAGCGCGGAAAAGCCCAGCAGGTTCAGGCAGAAGAAGCCGTACACCCAGTCGACGAAATGCAGACGCGGTACACGGGAGCTGAGCCAGGCGAACAACGGCACGGCCGCCAGCATGACGAAGAAGGTCGCGGTGAACAGCCATTGCAGGTTTTCCACCCCCGCCGCGATGCCCATCGCCTCGCGGATCGGGCGCAGCATGAAATAGCCGGCGAACAGGCAGAAGAACAGCAGGAAGCCGCTCAGCGCCGGGCGCAGCTCGTGTTCCTCGGCATTGACGGTGGAGCTCAGGCGATGCACAACGGATGGCGTGCTCATGGGCGCGCTCCTGAAAAAGCAAGAGAGATAACGGGGCGCGAGCGCAAGGCGGCCCACGCCCGAGGGTTCAGGGGTAGCGCACGCCGGTCAAACGCTCCGACAGCTGCCACAGCTTCGCCGTATCCGCCTGGTTCGCGGCAGCGTCGGGAACCCTGGCAAAACCCAGCGGGCCACGTTTCTCCTCCTCGCCGGTCGGCCCGTAATAGGCGCCGCCGACCGCTTGCGGCGCAGTCGCGGCATACAGGGTCGGCAGTGCGCCCTGGGCGGCGGAGTGGTATTCGTCGCGGTCCTTGGCCCAGTTGGCGGCGAACTCGCTATTCAGCCCCGGCCCGCGCTCGACCAGTTCGGTGACCGCGACGCCGGGATGCGCGGCGATGCTGCGAATGCCCCAGCCGCCGGCATCGCTATGGCGCTGCAACTCCATCGCCCACATCAGCACCGCCAGCTTGGATTGCGCGTAGGTGGCGTAGGCGTTGTAGTCCTGCTCGGCCTGCAGGTCCGCGAAGTTCAGGCGACCTCGACCCGCCGCAATGCTGGACAGGCTGACCACCCGGGCATCGTCGCTTTCCAGCAGCAGCGGCATCAGCAACGCGGTCAGAGCGAACGGCCCGAGGTAGTTGGTCGCCAGCTGCAGCTCATGGCCGTCAGCGGAAGTGCCCCGCTCAGGAGGCGCCATGATTGCCGCGTTGTTGATCAGCACGTCCAGGCGCGGCAAGCGTTCCTGAAGGCGCTCAGCGAGGCCGCGCACCGAGGCCAGGTTGGCCAGATCCACTGCCTCGAACTGCACGCGGGCATCCGGCACCTGTTCGCGTATCCGCTCGATCGTCTCCTGCCCGCGCTCGGCATTGCGCGCAGCGATGATCACCTCCGCGCCAGCGCGCGACAGCGCAAGTGCATCCTCGTAACCCATACCGCTGGTGCCGCCGGTGACCAGCACGATGCGGCCGGTCTGAGCCGGCATGTCGGCCAGGCTCCAATCGGGTTTTGGCGATGGCCGGTTGGCGGCTTCGACGGCCAGTGACCCAGCCAGCACCACCCCGGCGATCAGCGTTCTGGCCAGCTTCATCAATGGCCGGGCATGGCCGCCCGGCTCGGTTGCGTTTCTCTGCGCCATGATCGTTTCCTCGTCGTCGTGAATGGCCTGCCTCAGGCGGAGGCGGCCGACGGACGAAGTATCAGCGTACGAGCACAGGCTGATAATCCAGGCAAACATGGACGGGCTGTTCGCCCAATCGTACAGTCGACGAATTCAAGGAGGCTCCATGCGTCAACCCAACCTGAGTGATGTCGCGCTGTTTGCCGCCGTGGTCGAAGCCGGAGGGTTTCGCGCCGCGGCTCAGAAACGCGGCATGTCGGCGTCTTCGCTGAGCGATTGCATACGCCGCCTGGAAAGCGATCTGGGCCTGCGCCTGCTCAACCGCACCACCCGCAGCATCACCCCGACCAGTGCAGGCGAACGCCTGCTGGAACGCCTGCGACCGGCGCTCGAAGAAATCAGCGCCGCGTTCAATGATCTGGACGATGACTCCCACAGGCCGGTCGGCACCCTCAAGCTCAACGTGCCGGTGCCGGTGGCTCGCTTCCTGTTGCCGGACCTGTTGAGCCGCTTCCTCAAGCTCTACCCGGCGGTGAACGTCGAAGTGGTGATGGAGAACACCTTCATCGATGTCATCGCGGCGGGCTACGACGCCGGGGTGCGCTACGAGGAAAGCCTCGCCAAGGACATGATCGCCATCCCCATCGGCCCGCGCCGGCAACGCTTCGTCGCCGCCGCCGCACCGGCCTACCTCGCCGCGCACGGCACGCCGCGGCACCCGTCCGAGCTGACCGAGCACCAGCTGCTCGGCCATCGTTTCGAGAGCGGCAAGGTGGGTGTTTTCGAGTTCGAGAAGGACGGCCGAACCCTGCGCATACCGCCACAAGGCCAGCTCGTCACCTCCTCCCATGACCTCAAGACCAGCGCGGCGATCAACGGCCTGGGCATCATCTACACCTTCGAGGACTTCATCCGCGAGCCGCTCGCCGACGGCCGCCTGACGCCCATCCTCGAAGACTGGTGGCAGTCATTCGACGGCCCCTATCTCTACTACCACGGCCGCCGCCACATGCCCTCGCCGCTCAGGGCTTTCGTCGATTTCCTCAAGGCCGAGGGGCAAGAGCGGGCCTGACTCAGCGCAGGTCAGGGCTTGGGCAGATAGCCCGGAAGCGCCTCCAGCCGCTTCATTCCAGCGCAGCTCTTTCATGAACGTGCAAAGGAATAATCTCATCGACACTTGCCACAGTTTTAATATCTGGAGCAGCTGCGCGCGTCGCTGCAGACGGGCTGACTAAATAACTTTTATTCGCCATTCGCAACATCGCGAGATCATTGAAGGCATCACCTACTGCCAACACATAACGCCCTTCAGAAAGCGCCTGGGCCACATGGTCTTCCTTACCGGCGCGCTTATAAAAACTGCAATCCGTCACAAAGCCAAAACGATCCACATTCAGGCGATGACACATAGCTGTCGGCCCGCCTAACAAGTCGAAGAGCGGATTTGCCAACTCGAGAAAGCAGTCAGAAATAATGTTTATCTCGTACTCATTAAAAGAAAGCTCATCAAGAAACTGTCTGGCGCCGGGAACAGGCTCAACATGGGATAGTATTCGGCTGACACAGCTGAGTCTTAAGCCGTTGTCACGCAGAAGCGCAATGCGATTTCGCATCAACAAATCGTAATCTGGCACCTCGCGCGTGGTCAGTGCCAGGGAATCGATGCCTGTACGCTCGGCAATGATTGGCCAAAGCTCCGGGACCAAAACACCCTCTAGATCTATGCAGGCCAGTTTCATAAGCCTCTCCTGAATCATCGCCCAACGCCAGGCAATACTAAGCTCGCGCCAAGACCAATCAGCGCGGTACCAATAACCCGGTCAACAATGTGCTGCTTTCTCAGTATGCGTCTACGCAGAGCCTCAGCGGAAAAGAATACCGCCACTAAGCTAAACCAAACCAAGTGAGACAACGACATAAATATACCGTAAGCAAAATTAACGTATAGAGAGCTATCGGCGCGCACTACCTGACTATAAGTTGCAACCACAAACAACATTGTTTTTGGATTGAGTGCATTAGTAAAAAAACCAGTCCGAAATGCTTTCCAAGCTGTAGACTCACGTCCGTCAGCCTCCCCTATCGTCAGGGCTCCAGCATTCATCAACGATTTAATTCCCAAGTAAATGAGATAGCCAGCGCCGAGCATCTTCATACTTATGAACAGTATGGGTGAGTGGGTAATTATTACAGCGATTCCGAAAACCGTGTAAAAAACATGGACCTGCACGCCACAAGCAATACCTAGCGCAGCCGTCAAACCATTCTTCCGCCCGAACGAGTAACTATTGCGGGTCACCATGGCAAAGTCGGGACCTGGACTGACAACAGCTAAGACAGTAATGGCGGCCACTGCAAACAATTCGTTCATTTACATTCTCCGAGGCGGTAAGACTAGCCTACCGCCAGGATCTATTAATCAGCGCTTACTGAAGGTGATAACCAATACATCTCGATAAGCGGGCAACTCTGGATCTATCTGAATGACCGGTGTTACACCATGCAGCACACGCTCGTCATTCACGATGGCGGCCTCCAACTCATGTGCAAGTGTAAGACTACTCAACGGTCGTCTATCACGGTCATAGATAGACGTTTCTCCATTAACGATGTTGACGCGATTAACCAGCATCATGAAAACGAAGTTTACCCCATCACGATGAATGCCTTCAGGAGTTGGTGAGGCTGGAAGCTGTGAAGCATTTATTCTGAACTGGTGAACCTCGATGTGCCAAGAATAATACGGAGCTAGGCTACTAAAACTGGCACAACATAGCTTCAATGCAGAGCGCAACACTTTCCCTTCGCTTATTTCGCCCTCTATCGGAGCAAAGTATCGTGGAATACCGCCGTTGAGGCTGTTGTAGTCAGTGCTCTGAAAGTGCGGTTGGTGCGGTTCCATAACGGGGCACTGTATGCCAGGACCAGCACTGTATGTCCCATGTCGGCGGAAACGGTACGTGCCGCCATCGCGCATATACGCGTCCTGCTCAAGGCGATTCCAGCTCTCCTGAAAAGCATGCCAATCATCCATGACGTCTGGGTCCATTGCAGTCAGCAGCTTGGTAGTCTTTCGGCCAGCAAGGAAAATGAAATCTTTTTGTGCTACTTTTTCGCACAGATTTCTGACTTCAGGCGACGGGTTGGTGAGCTGAGGGTGAAACATGACGGCATTTTGTATATCGCTTCGCATGTTATTCATAGGTCCTCCTGATGGGCAATACCACCGCTTTGACTCAAGTGGCAGCAGAAATCTTGCGGACCTACAAGCAATTAGAAAAACGATTTATCGTTTCCGATATCTGTGAGAAAACGTCGTCTATATGAATTTACCTCCGCTAGCTTCGTTTCGGTTTTTCACTGTTGCAGCCAAAACTCAGAGCTTCGTCAAAGCAGCTGAGCAACTGCACGTAACTCACGGCGCCGTTAGTCGTCAGGTGCGGCTGCTGGAGGAAGCTATCGGGGTCGAGTTATTTGATCGGCGCAACAGGGCAATATTTCTCAACCAGGCAGGCCACCTCCTTCTTAACGTGACAGCGCCCCTGTTCGATCAGTTGGAAGATGCCGTTTATCGCTTACAGCGAGAGGGTCGAGAAGACGTCCTTGTGCTCTCCTGTGAGCCCACCATCGCCATGAAGTGGCTGATCCCTCGACTTCCTGCTTTTCATGAAGCGCATCCGAACTTGCAGATCCAATTATTGGCCGCCGGCGGGCCGATTGATTTCGCCCGCTCAGGGGCTGATCTCGCAATCCGCCGCGATGACTTTCATTGGGGCAGCTCTGTACACAGCGTGAAAATCTGCGAAGAGTGGATCGGGCCGGTTTGTACGCCGCCAAATACTCCTGACAAGAAACGGCTGGACAAATTAAGCCTGTTACACAGCAAGACTCGCCCGATGGCATGGGATAATTGGCTACGCCTTACGGGAGTGGATCTCTCTGGTTCTATAAAGGTCGACTATGAGCATTTCTACCTGTCCATTCAGGCGGCGACGTCAGGATTAGGAGTAGGAATGGCGTCCCTATTTATGGTTCAAGCCGAACTGGAGTCCGGCCAGCTAGTTGCGCCGTATGGCTTTATCCGAGACGGTTCAACATATTGCCTTTTATCACCCAAAGCTTTGGATGAAAGTTCCAAGTGCAATATATTCAAGAGCTGGATAACGGAACAACTTGATCACTACATTGAGCTTATGGGTGGTGAGCTGCCGCCAACAGCTAACTCGACGAGCAGCCCACATCCCGCGGTATCTTCTTAGCAGGTAGGCCGTAACTCGGAATGCTGGCCGACAGCGGTTTTGTCAGTAAACCTGCCTACCTGATCGACACTCAGGGCTTGGGCAGATAGCCCGGCAACGCTTCCAGCCGCTCCATCCAGCGGGCGACATGGCTGTAAGGCGTCAGGTCCACATCCCCTTCCGGCGCCAGCACCACGTAGGGGTAAACCGCGCAATCGGCGATGGTCGGCCGGTCAACCGCCAGCCAGTCGTGGCGCTGCAGATGCTCGTCCAGCAGCTTGAGCACCGCCGGTGCCTTGGCCAGCGCCGCGGCCTTGTCCAGCGGGTAGCCGAACTTCTGCACCAGCCGAGCCGCATTCAGGCTCTGCTGGATCTCGTTGGCGGTGAAGGACAGCCACTGCACGATCTCCGCCTGCCCGCGCGGGTTGTCCGGCCACCACGCCAGGCCGCCGTATGCGCCGGCGAGGTAAACCAGAATGGCCTGCGAGTCGCGGACGATATGCCCGCCATCGTCCAGAATCGGCAACTGCCCCAGCGGGTTCAGCTCGGACAGCGGCGGCTTCTTGTGCGCGCCGTTGGCGAAATCCACAGCTACCAGTTCAAGGTCGATATTTGCCAGCGCAGCGAACAGCCGCACCTTGTAGCAGTTGCCGGATGGACCCAGGTCGTACAGTTTCATAGCGCACCTCCTCTGATGAGCTGATTGAATTCGAGAACGTTGCCGTCCGGGTCGCGGATGAACAGCGCGATCCGCCGCGGGCCGATGGGATGCGGCCCCTCGGTGATGACGATGCCCTGCGCCTCGAGCCAATGTTGGAGCGCCGCGAGGTCATCGACGATAAAGGCCGGATGGGTCATGCCCGGCCGCTTCACCGGCGCATCCAGCAGCACGTTGTGCGCATCAGCGGCACGCGCACCGTTGAAGATCAGGTTGATGCGCACGCCGTTCGGGCTGAGCATCTCGTTCGCTTCGAACAGCGGAAAGCTGGCGCTCTCGACGAAGCCCAGCGCCTGGTAGAAGGCCATCGCGCGCGGCCGGTCGCTGACACGAATGCCGATGTGGTCGTAGGCGAGAATGCGGGCGGGACTGGCTGATTGATTCATGTGCGAAACTCCAGGAGACCTCAGTCCCTGAAGTGTCAGCCGCCCTGCGGGTTTCACCTATACCGCCGGCCTGACAACATCTATGCAGCAATCGCACAAATCCAGGGGTGGCAATGGACAAGCTCAAGGCAATGGCCAACTTCGTTCGCATCGTCGACAACGGCAGCCTGAGCTCGGCCGCCGATGCCACCGGACAGTCCGTGGCGTCGGTGGTGCGCTCACTGGCCGCGCTGGAACGGCACCTCGGCGTGCGCCTGCTGAACCGCAGCACCCGGCGCATGGCACTCACCGACGAGGGCGCGGAGTACTTGGCCTGGAGCCGGCGCATGCTGGCGGACTTCTCCGACATGGAGCAGCGCCTGGAGGCCAGCGACGGCGCCGTCCGCGGCCTACTGCGCATCACCGCACCAGTGGAGTTCGGCCAGCGTTACGTCGCGCCGCTAGTGAATGAATTTCTCAAGGAGCATGCAGAGATCCGGGTCGAGCTGAACCTGAGCGACCAGATCGTCCCGCTGCTCGACGAACGCCTCGACCTCGCCCTGCGCATCGGCCACCTGCCCGACTCAGCCATGGTCGCCCGGCAGATCGGCAGCACCCGGCTGGTCACCTGCGCCAGCCCGGACTACCTGAGCACCGCTCCCGCCATCGACACCCCGGCAGCACTGGAGGACCACGCCTGCATCCTCTTCGCCGCCCAGGGCCGCCACTGGTACTACCGCCACGGCGAAAAGGAACAGGCCGAAGAAATCACCCCACGCCTGACCTGCAACCAGATCCGCACCGCCAGCCTGGCTTGCGTGCAAGGCCTCGGCATCACGCGGCTGATGCACTATCAGGTCGCCGATGAACTGGCTGATGGTCGTCTGGTAAGGGTGCTCAGGGATTACGAACCGAAGGACCTGCCGATCCAACTCGTCTACCCTCACGCCTTGCAGCTATCGCCAAGGGTGCGGGCGTTTGTGGAGTGGGCTTGTCCAAGGTTGGAAAAAGTTACGCCGGGACCGGATGACGGGTAGAGGCTGCTTTGAGGTCAGGAAGAGGTGGCGACCTCCGGCTTGCCGTTCAACCTGACCCAACATCGATCTGCGCCCTTTCTCGGGGGTGGCATATGCATGAGCGAAAAGCAGCCCGATATCCAGCCTCGACAATTCATTCCGCTTTTATTCCCGTCCAATCAAACAGCCTGCGGCATGCCATCAAGCAACTTGTCCAGGGTTATCGGGTAGTCCCTGACGCGTACACCGGTAGCGTTGTAGATGGCATTGGCCACGGCTGCTGACACACCGCAGATGCCCAGCTCACCCACACCCCGTGCCTTCATCGGCGATGACAGCGGGTCGACTTCCTCCAGGAAGATCACCTCCTGATGTGGGATGTCGGCGTGCACGGGCACTTCGTAGCCTGCAAGGTCGTGGTTGACGAAAAAGCCGTAGCGTTTGTCGACGGCCAGTTCTTCCATCAGCGCGGCACCGACGCCCATGGTCATGGCGCCGATGATCTGGCTGCGGGCTGTCTTGGGATTGAGGATGCGCCCGGCGGCGCAGACGGCGAGCATCCGCCGTATGCGCACTTCACCCGTATGGGCGTGCACGGCCACTTCGGCGAAGTGGGAACCGAAGCTGGTGAGCCGGTATCGCTCATCCAGCTCGCCGAACTCGATGACGTCTTCCTCTACCAGGTTGCCAGCGGTGGCGGCTTCGGCGAGCGGTACGCGGCGGTCACCCTGGCTGACCTCGCCATTTGCAAACACTGCCTGGTCGGCGTCGAAGCCCAGCTTTTGCGCCACGGCAGCGCGCAGCTTGACGCAGGCCGCATAGACACCGGAGGTGGAGCTGTTGGCGCCCCATTGGCCGCCCGAACCGGCCGATACCGGGAAGCTCGAATCGCCCAGTTTTACCACCACCCGCTCAAGGGGCACGCCCATCATTTCAGCGGCGGTCTGGCCAATGATGACGTAGCTGCCGGTGCCGATATCAGTCATGTCGGTCTCGACCGTTATGACGCCATTGCCGTCCAGGCGAACCCGCGCGGCGGACTTGGTGACCGGGCTGTCACGAAATGCGCCGGCCATGCCCATGCCGATCAACCAGGCGCCTTCGCGCCGGGAGCCCGGCTGCGCGACACGCTCGTGCCAGCCAAAGCGTTCAGCGCCCTCGCTCAGACATTCGATCAACTTGCGCTGCGAGAAGGAGCGCTCGGGTTGCTCCGGATCGATCTGGGTATCGTTCAGGATGCGGAATTGGACGGGGTCGAGGCCGAGTTTTTCAGCCATCTCGTCCATGGCCACCTCGACTGCCATCGATCCTGGTGCATCACTGGGAGCGCGCATCGCATTGGCTTCGGCCAGATCGAGCGCGGCCACGCGTGTCTGGGTCATGCGGTTGGCGCCGGCATACATCGGCCGGGAGTAGATCGCCCCGGATTCGGCACTGCTTGCGTTCAAGTCACCCGACCAGTTCTCGTGACCAATGGCGGTGATGCGCCCGTCTTCGGTCGCGCCAATGCGAATGCGCTGGATGGTGGCTGACCGATGGGTCGTGTTGTTGGCGATCAGCGGCCGGCTCAACGCAACCTTTACCGGCCGGCCAGCCTCGCGGGCACCCAGAGCCGCCAGCAGTGCGTCTGCGCGCAGGAAAAGCTTGCCGCCGAAGCCACCGCCGATATAGGGCGAGACGAGGCGAATGTGCTCAGCAGGCATCTTCAGTGTTTTCGCCAGATCCTGGACGCCCCAGTCGATCATTTGATTCGAGGTCCACAGCGTCAGCCGATCGCCATCCCAGGCGGCCATCGAAGCGTGGGGTTCCATCATGGCGTGGGACTGATCGGGCGTGGTGTAAGTCGCGTCGAGTTGTACCGGCGCAGCGGCAAACACGGCATCGAAATCGCCGACGGCGGTATCGGGCGGATTGCCGGAAATGTCTTCGGGTTTGACCGCCGAGCCCTTCGCAGTGTCGAGATCGAAGCTGCCGGAGGTGCGCTCATACTTGATCTGCACCAACTCTGCCGCGGCGCACGCCTGCTCGAAGGTTTCGGCCACGACAAGCGCCACGGCTTGATGATAGTGCTCGATCTCCGGCCCGCCGAGCAGCGTGGCATTGTTGCGCGGGCCCTTGTCGAGGGGGCCGGCATTGTCGGCCGTCACGATCGTGATGACTCCTGGAGCGCGGCGCGCATGGCTCAGGTCGAGACTGACGATGCGTCCTTTGGCGATTGCCGAAGCGACCACTTGGCCGTAGGCCATATTGCTGACCTGACCATGCCACTCGTAGGCGTAGGTGGCTGTTCCGGTAGTTTTCCGTGGCCCGTCGATACGGTCGACGGGTTTGCCGACGATCTTTTGCCGATCGATCGGGTTGGTGCCTGCGGCGGTTTCGAACTTCATCGCTTAGCCCCTCGCTTCTGCCAGCACGGCGCCGAGCGTGCGCTGGGCCAGTGTGAGCTTGAATTCGTTGTGATGCGTGGGTTTGGCGCCTGCCAGCAAGTGCTCGCTGACCGCGTTTGCACCATCGGCCATATGTGCCTCGGCCGCTTCCAGCCGCCACGGCTTGTGCGCGATGCCGCCAACCGCAACCCGACCGCTGCCGTCCGACTGCACCACCGCCGCGACGGACACCAATGCGAAGGCATACGAGGCCCGGTCACGGACCTTGTGGTAGAAGTGCGCGCCGCCAAGGGGCTTTGGCAACGTGACTGCCGTGATGAGCTCGCCCGTCACCAGGGCGTTTTCGATATGCGGGGTATCGCCTGGCAGGCGATAGAAATCGGCAAGGGGGATGCGCCGTGTGGCGCCATCGGGGCGAACCGTTTCCACCGTCGCATCGAGCACACGCATGGCGACGGCCATATCGCTCGGATGAGTGGCAATGCAGGCATCGCTGACACCAACGACCGCAAGCTGACGACTGTAGCCCTCCAGCGCGCCACAACCGCTGCCGGGCTGACGCTTGTTGCAGGGCTGGTTGGTGTCATAGAAGTAGGGGCAGCGAGTGCGCTGGAGCAGGTTGCCGGCGGTAGTCGCCTTGTTGCGCAACTGGCCGGAGGCACCGGCCAGCAAGGCACGGGACAACACGCCGTAGTCCTGCCTGATCCGGGGGTCAGCCGCCAGCGCGGTGTTGCTGACCAGCGCGCCAATGCGCAAGCCGCCTTCGCCGGTGGCCTCGATGGTGTCCAGCTTCAGGCCGTTGACATCGATCAGGTGCATCGGAGTTTCGATCTCGAGCTTCATGAGATCGAGCAGGTTGGTGCCGCCTGCAATGAACTTAGCGCCCGGCGTCCGGGCGGCGCTTGCAGCCGCTTCGGTCGGGGACCCGGCACGCTCGTAGGTGAAGGATTTCATACGCGTCCTCCGGCCACATCGCTCATGGCATCGATGATGTTGGAATAAGCGCCGCAGCGGCAGAGGTTGCCGCTCATGCGCTCACGCATCTCGTCGACGCTGAGCGTCGGTGCCGCCGTGATGTCGCCGCTGACGTGGCTGGGGATGCCTTGTTTGATTTCTTCGAGCACCGACACCGCCGAACAAATCTGCCCCGGCGTGCAATAGCCGCACTGATAGCCGTCGTGCTTGACGAAGGCCGCCTGCATGGGATGCAGCTTTTCTGGTGTGCCCAGGCCCTCGATGGTGGTGATCTCGGCACCCTGGTGCATGATCGCCAGGCTCAGACAACTGTTGATCCGCTGGCCGTCGACGATCATGGTGCAGGCGCCGCACTGTCCATGGTCGCAACCTTTCTTGCTGCCGGTGAGATGCAGGTGCTCGCGCATGGCATCGAGCAGGGTGGTGCGGTTGTCCACTTCAAGCTCGCGGTGCTGGCCATTGACCTTGAAGGAGACCTTCGAGGTGACCGTGTTGCGTACGGGCGATTGTTCCTCGGCGGTCGGGGCGGGTGCCGCCAATACGCTCATGGGCGCAGCGCCCAGCACCAGGAGCCCCTGGCTTAGCGCAAGGACCTCCCTGCGTGACAGGCCGTTGTCGTCTGTCGAGTCGCTCATGTTCATTTTCCTCATCGTCGGGTGCTGATCGAACGCGCGGCTCATGAGCCTGAGGCATTACGCCGCGCGCGCCTTGCAATCGAGCTGGTAAATGGCATGACAGGGTGGTCCCTGCTCTCATCGTGGTTGCTGTCGGGCATGACAAAGGCGTCATGGAATTACTAGGACCACCGGCAGGCGTGGATTACACACTGCAATCTGCAGACACTTGTGGTGCGGCGTCATGAATCGAAACCGCACGGCTGCAGCTTCGGTAGGCTTGCGGTCAGGCATAGAACCCTTTCTTTCCCTTTTCACCCTGGCCGCTCAGCCGCTTTGTGTCCTCATGTTGCGATGGGGCGCGCGGCAGGCCAGACGATCTCCAGCAGGTTCAGGAGCGGCAAACGCCGGCTTCGCTGCGCCAGCGTTCGGCGAGCAGAACGGCGATGGGCAGGCAAGCGCCGAGGCGGTAGTGCAAAAGGGGGCGGATTTCTTGCCACCGTTTACGACTGCGTGGCCTGACAGGGGCGACTGACGCATTCACCTTGGCCGCGACTGTGCAAAACCTGCGACGCATGGCCAAGCGTTTGCCTCAAGGGCCACCGCTCACGGGATAGGTGCACCTACGACGAGCAGAAACCCTCAATCCTGAGCGCGGACGCTCAGCAAAGCGCCAGAAGGCAACGTGAAGTGGTTTGCAGCCACTTCAACAGCAGGCACACCTGATGGGCTGGCTGCCGCAAATCGACTTTTCAACAGAATCGGCCAAGAGCGGCCGGTCGCCAGTGGTGGCTTGACCAACTTCTGGTGTGTAGCCGGCCACCACCCGTGCCTTGTTCTCCCCGTTTCGCGCTTCGATCGCCTCATGCAGCGCGTCATGCGTATCGAACACCCGAAAGTCATACTCGCTCGCGTCGAGCCGCTCGTTGGCCGTCGGCCTGATATCAAGGACATGATCGAGCCAGGCAACGTACTTCCGAAAGTCCTGCGAGAAGGACGGTTGGAGCAGACGTAACCATGCATCTGTGCGTGTTAGTGGTCGTGTCTCATGGCCGTTGCCTGGCGGACTTGACACGCGGTTATTTCGACCTTCACTGACTAGCAGTGCTTGCTGAGGAAGTGCGGTGTCCAGCTGGGTTCATGCAGACAGGGAGAGTGACATGGCGCTTCGATACCCGATTATCTACATCCGCGGTTACGCAATGACCACAGGCGAGCGCAACGAAACCGCCGCCGATCCGTTCTGTGGATTCAACGTTGGATCGACGGTGTACAGGGCCTTGGACCGCAAAGATAGACCGACTCAGAAGCTTGTATTCGAGTCACCAGTGGTTCGGTTGATGAGCGAGTTCCAGTATCAGCATGTGTACCAGGACGGTTACGACATCATGGACCCTTGCTGGGAGCCCGCGCGCGACGAAGAGGGCAAGCCCATCCCTGGTATAGCGCCCGCCTCGATTGTAATCCTGAGGTACTACGACGACGGATCTGACTTCTTCGGTGACGGTAAGGCGCGTCATATCACCGAGTACGCTCGCCGGCTCAACGAGTTGATCTTGAAGGTAAGGCAACGGGTAGCCGAGTACCAGGAAAAAGGCAAAGCGGTAATGCCAGAGGAGAACTTCCGTTGCTATCTGGTCGCCCACTCTATGGGAGGCCTGGTTGCACGAGCCTTTTTGCAAGGCGCTGGCGAATACAGCAATGCGCGTGCCACCGTGGACAAGCTATTTACTATTGCAACGCCACATAACGGCATAGATGTAGGGGGGAGGTTTAACGTCCCTAGCTGGCTGACCGCCGAGGAAGTTGACACATTCAATCGCAAGAAAATGGCGGAGTACCTGAATCTAACGAAAGTTACCGCTCAATTTGACAACCGTGTTGACCTGATCCCCCGTTCAGCCCTCCCACCGGAGCGCATCTTCTGCATGGTCGGTACAAACCGTGGTGATTATGAGCCTTTGCATGGTGCCGTTCGTGCATTCGTTGGCAATGGTAGCGACGGCCTTGTGCGCATTGATAATGCTTCGCTCTGGGGGATCAACACTGACGCCAGTGGCAACTTAATCGAGAACAGTCATCAGGAAGTAGCCACGGCGTATGCTTTTCGCTCCCATTCCGGTTACTACGGGATCGTAAACTCCGAGGAAAGCTATCAGAACCTGGTCCGATTTCTTTTTGGCGACGTGCGTGTTGATATCCACCTGGAAATTGAAAAGGTCTCGCTCCCGGTGGGGGTTGAGCAAGCGATAGTGAAAGGGGAGACACTTGAGGCTGGGTACCAGTTCGAGTTTCTCGCAACTCCGAAGGGTAAGCGCTGGTTTTTGACACGCAGGCAGTCCGTGGAGGATTCCCCGGCCTGCCGATCCCACCAAGAACTCACCAGTGACGGTTCGAGTCGAAAAAGCATTTATCTTTCCAGCGTGTTCCTATCGAAATGGGCAAAGGTTGATGAATCGCCGTGTCTCACTTACAAGATGAGTGTTGCGGCCAAGGTACCCGACTATGTAGTTGGTGGCCGTTTCTGGCGCAATGAACACTTCGAAGGCGCCGACCTGTTTCGTGATGAGGCGATCGTCCATCTAACCCCTCCTGAGCACGACGGTGGAGAGTGGCAAATTGATTTGGCTTGGGCAGTGCTGAAAGCCAAACGTATCAAGCAGAAGCTGTTGTTTGACAACGAGCACAGCTGTCGCGACATCCTGCTGCCGTTCAATCAAGATGGAAGACCAGGTATCAAGGGAAGCCTTCGACTGAGAGTTCAGCCGTGGAAGTGAGAGACTCGAATCGTCGACAGAGCGATTGTCTATTTTTCACTTCCTCTCTGTGGTTCGCACTAAGGTGCAATGGAGGCATGGTGCAGGTCGACGTCCGCTCGTCTCTTGCTGTGCCGGGGTCTCGCTGGCCCTAGATCGCCAGCGCACCTCCGCGAGCGCAACCCGTTACAGCTAGAACACCGTAGCAAGGCGAGCCATCGAGCGAGGCCGCACCGCTGCGACTCTCTGGTATGGACTAGCAAGCGGAGCGCGCGAGCAAGCCGTTAGCTGACCAGGTGTCTTTCAAAATCGATTTTGAGTGTGGGAGACCGGATCAAGCAAGACAGTGAGTACAAGCCGAAGAACATCATCGGCCCTCAGCTGACCGGCAATTTCGTACCTCTCGGCAAGATCAGGTGGAAAAAGGGCAAGACTGGGAAGCATTACCTCCCAAACAGAAGTTGGCCCTAATGGACTAATCTCTACTTCTAGCGAACGCTAAAAACGGGGACTGCCGGGTCAACTAGCGCAGGCCTATTAGATTAAATGTTATGCTTAAAACAGAGCGGATCACGCCATGAGTAGCTATGAAACTCTTGTGTCAAGATACAAAAAGAAGATTGAAAACAACAAGTTTTTCGCCATATTGGTCGCCATAACACTTGTGATTACGTCTATCACAGCGGCAATAGCTGGGGCCAAAGCTATATATGATTTGATTATACCGAGACCTCAGACGTTTCAAGAAAGCGTAGAAGCCCTTGCAAAAAAAGGGTGTATTTTATTCTTTCCCGATAGTTCAGCTCCAGTTTCAAAAGATTCATTCATTATTGACTCGTATAAACATTTCTGGAGAGAGTCCGATATTTTTTATGCGGACAGCATAGAGATTCAAGGTTTCACACATCAAAAAGGTGGAAATGCATACAATCAACGAATAGGCGAGCGAAAGGCAAGGGCAGCAAAAGACTTCATAATTGAGCACGCCTTGGTTCCTGAGCAAACAGACATAACAATAATTTCCTACGGTGAAAGCCGATCCTTAGAAAGAGCTGGCGAGTACGAGTGCGGAGCTCTGGTTAAGGTTTCCCATAAAGAAACATAAGTCAGCAATAAGCTATGAATCGGCCTAGATTTCGTAGACTCTGGATGGCCGCTTCTGGCCGACAGCTGCCCCCTAATCTTCGGTTTAGGGGCATCTGTGCCCGCCACTCTATCCACCGTATGACCGCCCTCGTCCATCCCGATGCTAGAGTGCTCGCTCGATACCCGCACAACTCCAACATCTAGCGAGGCCCCCATGCTCAACCATGTAATGGTCGGTTCGAACGATATTGAACGGTCGAAGCGGTTTTACGATGCCGTGCTCGGTGTACTCGGCGCAGGCGAGCCGTTGCGCAATGTGGCGCCGTCGGGGCACACGCGCCTGTTCTATCGCCATGACGGCAGCCTGTTCGCTGTTACCGAGCCCATCAACGGTGAGGAAGCGACCGTTGGCAACGGCGGCACGATTGGTTTCAAGTGCAGCTCGGCCGAGCAGGTCAAGGCGTTTCACGATGTAGGCGTCGCCCATGGCGGCAGCACTTGCGAGGAGCCGCCGGGACTGCGCGAAACCAGCCTCGGGGCGATGCACCTCAGCTATGTGCGCGACCCTGACGGCAACAAACTGTGCGCCATCTACCGCGCGCAGTAACCATCCCGCTTAACGTGGCACAACCCATGTGCGGCGTTGAACGTCGATGCGCTGCAGCCTGCTGCGGCGCATGACGGCCGCGATCCCCTCCGCGAGCCCTACCCCATCAAGGTTTAACGACCATCCCGACGCCACTACCACACGGGCCTGATCCGGTCTGCAAGAAGAGGCGTTAGCTCCGCTGCCCCTACGTCGAATTCACCGGTGGAGAGACCCGCTATACCAGCGGCACGGTGCACCAGTTGGACGCCGACACCCACCCGATCCAACGCGAGTTCTATGACTTCTATCGCACGCCACGCGGCGAGTTCACGCCGTCCAGCTCAACGTCCGAACTGACCACGCACCCGACGCTGACCAGCAACGTGAAGTTCATGAACTTCTATCCGTTCAATGACATCGAGACGATCTCGCCACGCCCGATGCTGTTCATCTCTGGTGACGAGGCGCACTCGAAAGAGTTCAGCGAAACGGCCTATCGCCTGGCGGGCGAGCTGGAGGAGCTGCTTTGGGTCGAGGGTGCCGGGCACGTCGATCTCTATGATCGCGTCGACCTGGTCCCCTTCGACAAGCTGACGTCCTTCAAGAACAGCCTGAGCGAGTGACCCGACAGGCCCGAGCCGACGTGGCTAGGCGTTGTTGATCAGGTGAAACGGCCCCTGCCCCGCCACGCTGGCTGCGGCCTGTGCAATGCGGGCGGGACTGGTCAGGTCGAGCGCCGGCACGAACGAACGACTCAGGGCGATGACCGAAGCGCAGCGCGGATCGCTGCGCGAGGCATCGACCAGTGTGGCGCCGACGCCGCCGGATACGCCGATGGCCAACCCGCGAAACCCTCGGGAAAGGATTCCAACGGCATGACGATCCCCAGGTTACGGTCGACGGACGTCGGCTTCGCTACGCCAGCGTTCGATATGTTCGGCGAGCAGGTCGGCGATGGGTAGGCAGGCGCCGAGCCGGTAGAGGTTCCAGTAGTGGCCTTCCAGGGTGCGATTGATCAGCAGCGTACCGGAGGCCGGTTGCAGGCTACCGAGGGCCGACATCAGCAAGGGGAAGAGTTCGGACAGCTGCTGGTGCAGCGCTGCTTCGCGGAAGTCCCACTGCGCGCCGGGTTGCAGCAGCGGATGCAGCATCAGGTGGATACGCCGGTACAGCCCATGCGGCGGCATGCTGCCAGGCTGACGCCCGCCAAGCATCTGGAAACCCGCCTCCAGCCCTTCACTGGAAGCGCCACGCAGCGCCTCGAAAATCTGCACGTAACCGGCCAGCAGGCGCGGTTCCAGGCGCAGCACGCTGCCGAAATCGTAGACCACCAGCTCGCCGGCTTCGGTCCAGGCGAGGTTGCCGGGATGCGGGTCGGTATGCAGCCGTTGCAGGCCGAACGCCTGCTCGGCCAACCATGCGCAGAGCGTTTCGGCCAGGCGCTGACGCACTTCCGGTGAAGCCTGTTCGACCTCGGCCATGGAGCGGCCCGGCAGGTCTTCCAGCACCAGCACGCCGGGCCGGCAGAGTTCGGCGGCGGCATAGGGAATGCGGACGCCCGGCCAGCGGCTGAAGTGCTCACGAAAGGCTTCCAGATTGACCCGCTCGGCGTCGTAATCGAGTTCCTCGGCGATGGCCCGTTGCAGCTCGATATACACCGCATCGAGACGCGCGGACGGCGTGCCGAACAAGCGGCCCAGCGGCATCAGGCGACGCAGCTGGCGCAGATCGGCATCGCAGATGGCGCGGATGCCGGGGTACTGGACCTTCATGATCAGCGCTCTGCCCTGCCGATCCCGGGCGCGATGGACCTGGCCCAGCGAGGCGGCGGCCGCGGGCTCCGGCTCGATGGCTTCGAACAGTTCGTACAGCCTGCCGTCGTAGACGCGCTGCAGGTTGGCTTGCAGCGCATCGAATGGCAGCGACGGCACCTGGTTCTGCAAGCGCGCCAGCGCGGCGCTGACCGGCTCGGGCAGCAGGTCCTGCCATTGCGAGGCCTGCTGACCGAGCTTCAGTACCGGGCCCTTCATCTGTCCAAGCACGTCGCCGAGCAGTTCGCCGACAGGCACCCAGTCGATACGCGCCTTGCCCGGCGTGATGCGCTGCACCAGCAGGTTGCCGGCGATCCGCGCACCGGTGCCACCCAGTTGCAGAAAGCGGCCCAGCGCCGAAGCCGAGGGACGAGAGAATCGAGACATGCAGGCGACCCGCGAAGGCAAAGGCCGATCATGGGCCAGCCCGGCGTGTGATCCAAGGCGCAATGGTTACAGTCTGCGTAGTGGAGGCGTTCAAAGCAGTCCGAGGACAACAAGCGAAGCGGCCGATGGAATGGCGTTGCAGTCGGCCTCGCCACCTGAAAACGGCGCCGGAGCCAAGGCAGGCAATTGGCAAAGCCTGATCAAGATGCGTGTCCGCCCCGGTCCTTTCTGTCGTCCCGGCTTCTGATGTTAGGCTGAGCTACTGCATCTACGGAAGGCTCCAGATGGACCGCACGTACACCACCTACTACCTGGAAATGATGTCCGCTACTGAACTCCGGCCAAAACCGTTGCCCGCCGAGCTTCAGATCATCGAGTGCGAAGTGCCTCAGCCGGAACTCAACCGTTTTCTGTACCAACTGGTGGGAAAGCAATGGGAATGGAGCGATCTGGATACATGGAGCATCGCGGACTGGCAGGCGTTAGTCGAACAACCCTGCCATCGAACGTGGGTCGCCTATTACAAAGGCGCCATCGCCGGCTATTACGAACTGCATCAGGCTGCCGACTTCAACGTTGAGATTCGCTACTTTGGCCTGGCACCGCAGTTTCTGAGCAGAGGCTTCGGTGGCCCCCTGTTGAGCCATGCAATCGAGAGCGCCTGGGCATGGCCTGAGACCCGGCGGGCCTGGGTACATACCTGCACCCTGGACCATCCTGCAGCACTTGCAAACTATCAGGCGCGAGGTTTCCGCATTTTCAGGCAAGAGACAGCGTTGCTTGACTGAGCCACGCTCGGCTGCTGACCGATATATGCGCAGACGCGATTGGAATGGCTGCCCAAATGCCCTACATCGAATTACCGCTTACCTTGAACGGAGCGCCACAACTTGACCGAAGCTTTCCAAGGCAGCTGCCTTTGCGGCACGGTGAGATACGAAACGCTCACCCCACCAAAAGCAGTAAGCCATTGCCATTGCAATCAGTGCCGGAAAAGTCATGGGGCCGCGTTCGCCAGTTACGGCAGTGTTTCGCGTAGCGACCTTCGCATCCTGACGGGTGCAGAGAGCATCACGTTCTTCACGTCATCCGCATCGGTAGTACGGCAATTCTGCACTCGCTGCGGTTCTTCGCTGTTCTGGTCGAAAGACCATGGCGAGTACTCCGACTGGATCTCGATCGCTTTGGGTACCCTGGACAGCGCCTTTACTTCAGCAAAGCGAAAGCACATTCACCTGGCGTCCAAAGCGCCGTGGCACGAGCCCCCTACGGACTGCTCGCGGCACACACAGCCTGATCAAACGCCTGGCGATATGCCCGAAGGAGCGCAACAGTGAAAAAATATCGATCATCGGTTCAGCCAGCGCGGGCAAATCGACCTAGGCCTGGCCATGCCTCTGTAATTTGCCGATGACGCTCGTTCTCCCACCCGCAGCACCCTCCGCGCTCCACCTAGGCCTAACCTCAAAACCGGTCGTTCCCAAGCTGGAGCGTGGACGCCCAAGCCGCGACACGCCGCACGGTGAAAAATATTTACGCCTGAAATGGATCGCCGAGCGCTCTGATACGGTGCGCTCGCCCGTCCTTTCAATAGCGTGCTGCCTCTCCAAGCCAGAAGCCTCGCCACCTCTCGAAACGCACCATTAACACGCAATCACCGCCTCGCAATGAGGCATTGACCGCTGCTGCCGAAACAGCATCGGCGTGCTCGATATTCTCTGCTTCTGCGTACAGCAAGACCCGCCAGATACTGCGCTCGCCGGCCGCCATTCCGCCGCCGGCAGAGCAGGACTGACATATGAACGACGCCCTTTGTGCCCGCCACCTCGAAGCCGCGGCGCTGCCGCTGATCGACATCGCCGGGCTGTTTTCTCCCGAGCTTGCCGAGCGCCGCACCGTGGCCGAACGCATCGGCGCGGCCTGTCGCGAGGTCGGCTTCTTCTGCATCGCCAACCATGGCGTCGACCCGGCGCTGCAGCAGGCGGTGTTCGAGCAGGCACAAGACTTCTTCGCCCAACCGGAGGCCAGCAAGCGTGCGCTGGACAAGGTGTTCTCGAAGGCCAATCGCGGCTATGAGCCGTTGCGCGGGCAGGTGCTGGAAGCCGGTGCGCCGGCCGATCTCAAGGAGGGCTTCTACATCGGCGAGGAGCTGGCCGAGGACGACCCGCGGGTATTGGCCGGGCGCTTCAACCACGGCGCCAACCAGTGGCCGAGCGAGCTTGCGAACTTTCGCCCGACCATGGAGCGCTATCGCGACGCGATGAATGCGCTGGCGGCACGGCTGATGGGCGCCATCGCGCTGTCGCTGCAACTGCCAGAGGAACATTTCGCCAGCTTCTGCCGCGACTCCATGAGCACCCTACGCCTGCTGCATTACCCGCCGCAGCCGGCCAACGCCGCGCCCGGCGAGAAGGGCTGCGGCGCGCATACCGATTTCGGCGGGCTGACGCTGCTTTTGCAGGACGACAACCCCGGCTTGCAGGTCTGGGATCGCCACAGCAAGAGCTGGATTCACGCGGCGCCCGTGCCCGGCACCTACGTGGTCAACCTCGGCGACATGATCGCCCGCTGGACCAACGATCAGTACCGCTCGACGTTGCACCGGGTGGTCAACATTTCCGGACGCGAGCGCTACAGCGTGCCGTTCTTCTTCAGCGGCAACCCGGACCATGTGGTCGAGTGTTTGCCGACCTGCCTCGCGCCCGGCGAGGCGCCGCGCTACCCCGCGGTCACGGTGGAAGAGCACCACCGCGAGATGTACCGGAGGACCTATGGCTGACATCGTCCTCATCCACGGGGCCTGGGCCGGTAGCTGGGTCTGGGACTCGCTGCAGGACGGCCTGCGCGGCGCCGGCCACAGGCCCCACGCGGTCGACCTGCCGGGCAATGGCAGCGACGCCACGCCGCTCGCCGAGGTCTCGCTGCAGCGCTACGTCGAACACATCGGCGCATTGATCGAGACGCTGCCCGGCCCGATCCAGCTGGTCGCGCATTCCGGCGGCGGCATCACCGCCACCGCCGTGGCCGAGCATTACGCCGAGCGCATTGCCGGGGTCACCTATGTCGCCGGGATGATGCTGCCCAGCGGCATGGGCTTCGCTGAACTCTGCGCCGAGCTCGCCAGCGACTTTCCTGAAGTCAGCGGCATCGGTCCCTATCTCGAAGCCGCCCCCGGTGGCAGCCGCGTACCCAGCGATGCTGCCTGCGCGGTGTTCTTTCACGATGCACCAGTGCAGGCCGCGATCACTGCCGCACGCCGCCTGACGGTGCAGCCCGACGGCGGCCGCGATATCGCCGCGCAGTGGACAGCCGCGCGTTTCGGCCGCCTGCCGCGGCTGTATATCGAAGCCACTCAGGACCGCTCCGTGCTGCCACGGGTGCAGCAGCGCATGCAACAGCTGGTGCCCGGCGCCGAGCAGGTACGGCTCGATTGCGGCCATGCGCCGCAACTGGCCATGCCCGACGCGCTGCTCGCCGCCCTGCTGGATTTCTTCACGCGCCATCCACATTCCGTGCACTGACCCGTTTATTGCATCGCGCTCATTACGCCGAACCTTCAAGGAGCTTCACCATGTTCAACAAAACCCTGCTCGCCAGCGCCCTGTTCGCGCTGTTCAGCCAATCCGCCCTGGCCGCCGACAAGGTGCGCTGGCTCAACGACTGGCTGCCGGCCGGCGACAAGGCAGCGATCTACCTCGGTGTCGAACAGGGCCTCTTCGCCGCAGAAGGCATCGAAGTGGAAATCGCCAGTGCCCGCGGTGGCAGCGACGTGGTGACCAAACTGGCCACCAACAGCGCCGACTTCGGCTCCGCCGGCCTGGCCTCGCTGTTGCAGGCCAAGGCCCAGGGCGAGGTGCCGGTGGTGGCGGTCGCGCCGATCTACAACAAGCAGCCGGATGCCCTGTTCACCACCGAGGGTTCGGGCATCGAGAGCTTCAAGGACATCGTCGGCAAGACCGTCGCCACGCCGACCTTCTCCGCCTCCAACGTGGTCTGGCCGCTGCTGCTCGAGCGCAACGGCATCGACCCGGCCAGCGTCAGGCTGCTCAAGCTCGACCCCGGCGCGCTGGCGCCGATGCTCGCCACCGGCAAGGTGGACGCCACCATCAACTGGCTGACCGTGGCGCCCGGCTTCGTCCGTGCCCTCGGCGAAGCGGACAAGACGCTGAAGACCATTCCCTGGTCGGAATACGGCTTCGAGGGCTACGGCCTGTCGCTGGTGGCGTCGCAGCGCTTCGTGCAGAGCAATCCCGAGGTCGCGAAGAAGTTCGTCAAGGCCTACCGGCAGGCGCAGAAGAATGCCATCGCCGACCCGGCTGCCGCAGCCGCCGCGTTGAAGAAAATGGTCGCCGAAGTCGACGAGCAGCAGGCCGAAGAGCAATTCGCTGCATCCGTGCCGCTGATGCAGAACGAGATCAGCGATGCCGAGGGCCCGGGCTTCGACGCCAAGCGTCTGGCCACCACCTGGGAATGGGTCGCCAAGGCGCAGGGCATGCAGATAGACGCCCTCGACCCGGCCAGCGCCATCGACGCCAGCCTGAGCGAGTGAAGCCATGAATGCCGCCGCCCTGCCCGCCACGCCGCGCCCGAACATCAGTTTCGACCGGGTCAGCCAGGTCTTCACCTCCTCCGACGGCAGCGAGGTGGTAGCGCTGGACAATGCCAGCTTCGATATCGGCCGCCACGAGTTCATCGCCGTGCTTGGCCCCTCGGGCTGCGGCAAGTCCACGCTGCTGCGCATCCTCGCCGGGCTGGTACGGCCGACCCACGGCCAGGTCAGCATCTACGGCAGCCCGGTGGACGGCCCGCGCGACGAGATCGGCATCGTCTTCCAGAAGCCGACGCTGCTGCCCTGGCTGAACATCCGCGACAACCTGACCTTTCCCATGCGCCACAAGTACGGTCGCGTCACCGCCCAGGAAATCACCCGCGGCGAGGAGCTGCTGGAACTGGTGGGGCTGAAGGAATTCGGCAACAAGCGCCCGGACGAACTCTCCGGCGGCATGCAGCAGCGCGCGGCGATCGCTCGCGCCCTGCTGCACGATCCGGAAATCCTGCTGATGGACGAGCCGTTCTCGGCGCTCGATGCGCTGACCCGCGACGAGCTGAGCCTGGAGCTGCTGAACATCTGGACCCAGCGGCCGAAGACGGTGCTGTTCATCACCCATTCGATTCCCGAAGCGCTGCTGCTGGCCGACCGCATCCTGGTGATGTCGGCGCGCCCCGGCCGCGTGCAGGAAATCATCGACGTCGACCTGCCGCGCCCGCGGTCCATGCAAACCCTCACGGAGCCCCGTTTCAATGAGCTCGCCAACCATATCCGCCGCCAGGTCTTCTCGCGCCATGCCGACCATTAAGCTGCGCGCCCAGGCCGACCGCCTGGCGCCCTGGCTCGCCCTGCTCGCCCTGCTGCTGGTCTGGGAAGCGGCCTGCCGCCTGCTCAAGCTGCCGAGTTTCGTGCTGCCCGCGCCCAGCGCCATTCTCGCGGCAACGCAGAAGGTCGGCCTCGCTGCCTGGGCCGAGCATATCTTCGCCACCCTGCGAGTGACGCTGATGGGCTACGGCCTGTCGATCCTGATCGGCATCCCGCTGGCCATCGCCCTGGCCTCTTCACGGGTGATGTCGCGCACGCTGTATCCGCTGCTGGTGATCGTGCAGTCCACGCCGATCGTCGCGGTCGCACCGATCATCGTGGTGGTGATGGGCGCCGGCGACCTGCCGCGGGTGTTCATCACCTTCCTCATCGCCTTCTTCCCCATTGTGGTGTCCTGCGTCACCGGCCTGCTGGCGACGCCGGAGGAACTGGTGGAACTGTCGCGCTCGCTGGGCGCCTCCAAGGCCCGCGAATACCGCAACATCCGCCTGCCCTACGCCATCCCGCATCTGTTCTCGGCGCTGCGCATCTCCATCACCCTGGCGGTGATCGGCGCGGTGGTGGCCGAGTTCGTCGCCGCGGAGAAGGGCCTGGGCTACTTCATCAACTTCTCCACCTCGATGTTCCAGGTGCCGCAGGCCTTCGCCGCGCTAATGATGCTGGTGGTGATCAGCCTGGTGCTGTTCCACCTGATCGGCTTGCTGCAGAAGGTTTTCTTTCCCTGGAGCCTGCCCAAGGGTGGGCATTGAGCCCACCCGCTCATTCATTTCAGTCTGGATAACACCATGCCTCTCGACGATATCGCCCTGTTGCGCAGAAGCTTCGACGTCGCCCGCCGCGCGCTGGAAAACGGCACCCATCCGTTCGGCGCCATCCTGGTCGGGCCGGACGGTGAGGTGCTGCTGGAACAGGGCAACGCCTACATGCCCGACCACGACATGACCGGCCATGCCGAGCGGGTGCTGATGACCCGCGCCTCAACCCGCTACACGCCGGAGTTCCTCTCGCGCTGCAGCATGTACACCTCCGCCGAGCCCTGCGCCATGTGCGCCGGCGCCGCCTACTGGGTCGGCTTGGGGCGCGTGGTCTACGGGCTCTCCGAGCGCAGCCTGAAGGACCTCACCGGCAACCATCCGGAAAACCCGACGCTGGACCTGCCGTGCCGCATCGTCTTCGAAGCCGGCCAGCGCAAGGTCGAGGTGGTCGGCCCGCTGCTGGAGGACGAGGCTGCCGCCCTGCACGAAGGCATCTGGTAGGCAGCGCCAGAATCAGGCAAGCGCCCGGCAGGATCGCCATAACCCCGGCACCGTTCTCCATCGCAGCATTCGAACCACGGCGTCACCGACGTCGCCCGAATCCTGCGGAGGACAACCCCATGTCGAACATCACCGGCAAAATCGTACTCATCACCGGCGCCAGCAGCGGCATCGGTGAAGCCACGGCCCGCCTGCTGGCGGCCCAGGGCGCAACTGTCGTGCTGGGCGCGCGGCGCCTGGAACGGCTGGAAAAGCTGGTCGCCGAGATCGGCGAAAGCGATGGCGTTGCCGCCTGTCGCGCGCTGGACGTCACCAGCCGCGAGGACACCCAGGCCTTCGTCGACTTCGCCGAACAGCGTTTCGGCCGCGTCGACGTGATCGTCAACAACGCCGGGGTGATGCCGCTTTCGCCGCTGGACGCGCTGAAGGTCGACGAGTGGAACCGCATGATCGACGTGAACATCCGTGGCGTGCTGCACGGCATCGCCGCCGGCCTGCCGCTGATGCAGCGCCAGCGCGCCGGCCAGTTCGTCAACATCGCCTCCATCGGTGCCTACGCGGTGAGCCCGACCGCAGCGGTGTACTGCGCCACCAAGTATGCGGTGCGCGCCATCTCCGAGGGCCTGCGTCATGAGGTCGGCGGCGATATTCGCGTCACCCTGATTTCGCCCGGCGTCACCGAATCGGAACTGGCCGACAGCATTTCCGATGACAGCGCCCGCTCGGCCATGGACGACTTCCGCCGCATCGCCATTCCGGCCGACGCCATCGCCCGCGCCATCGCCTATGCCATCGACCAGCCGGCAGAAGTCGACATCAGCGAACTGGTGGTGCGCCCCACCGCCAGCCCCTACTGAGGACGCCGCCATGAGCCTTCGTACCAGCAACACCCTGGCGGCAGTCTGCCTGGCCGTATTCGGCTCACTGACCTTCGCCTCGCTGGAAGCTGCCGGCAACGAGCGCCACGAACGTGGCGTCGAGGTGATGGATCACCTGTCCGGCGGCGCCGGGCAACCCGTGCTCGAAGCGCTGCGCGAGGACTATCCGTTTCTCGCCGAGGGCATCACCGAATACGCGCTGGGCGATGTCTGGGGGCGCAGCGAGCTGGATGACCGCACCCGCCAGCTGGCCGTGATCGCCGCCTTCGCCGCCCAGGGCAATCTTCAGTACATGAAGGTCCACGCCGGCTACGCGTTGCGTCTGGGTGTCACTCGCGAGGAGCTGAAGGAGGTGGTCTACCTGACCACCGTGACCGCCGGCTTTCCCCGCGCCATCGACGCCGCCCAGGCATTGCGCGAGGTGCCGGACTCCGTCGCACGCTGAGTTAAGCAGTGCTACGCAGTCGGGCCAAATCCTTCACCGGCGAGGCGCCGAACAGGCGGCTGTACTCGCGGCTGAACTGCGAGGGGCTTTCGTAGCCGACCCGGTAGCCGGCGCTGGAAACGTCGAGCCCCTCGGCGATCAGCAGCCGCCGTGCCTCCTGCAGGCGCAACTGCTTCTGGTATTGCAGCGGGCTCATCGCGGTGATCGCCTTGAAGCGGTGATGCAGCGTCGAGCTGCTGAGGTTGACCCGCTGCGCCAGCTCCTCGATACGCAGCGGCTCGACGTAATTGCGGTTAAGCCATTCGATGGCGCGGGTGACGCGATGCCCCTGACTGTCGCGCACCGCGATCTCGTGCAGGTGCCGCCCCTGCCGACCGCAGAGCAGGCGGTAGAAGATCTCGCGCATCGCCAGCGGCGCCAGCACCGGGATGTCCTGCGGGCTGGCCAAGAGCCGCACCAGGCGCAGCGTGGCATCCAGCAACGGCGCATCGATGCGATCCAGATATACCCCGCGCGCCGGTCCTTCCAGGGGCTGGCTCAACGGCGTGCTTTCGGCCACCAGGGTGGCGACCATCGCCGGGTCGATATCCAGGCGGATGCACAGGTACGGCTCGCCGGACGAGGCCTCCAGCACGCGGCCGGCCACCGGTACGGTGACCGATACCACCAGGTAATGCAGCGCATCGTAGGTGTACAGCTCATCGCCCAGCCGCACCTCCTTGCTGCCCTGCACGATGATGCACAGCGCCGGCTTGTGCAGCCCGTGCACCAGGTCGCTCGGTGCGCTGCAGCGGATCAGGAAGAGATCGTCGATGGCGGTGGGATGCATGCCGTCGTCGCGCATGAGGCCGTCGATCAATCGCGCCAGGGCGGCACGCTGGGCGATCGTTTCCTCAGTGGAATGCAGGTCCATCTGGTTCATTGCAGGTAAACCGGTGGGAGCGGAAAGGACGGTTAGCTTAGCAGCCCATCCGGCCCGCGGTCGTCCCGCCCCATTGCAGTGCATCCACATAACCGCGTTACCGAGTGAAGCACCAAAGCGATGCACCGGCTAACATCGTCGCATGGCCAACCGGTGGCGCAGCTCCACTGGCTACGTCACACCTCAATTCCTGACTGCCTGGCCAGCTTTTTGCTACACCCTGGTCATGAAAAACCCAGCGGATGCCTCCATGCCCGAATCCCAGACCGCGCGCCTCAAGCTCTGCGGCATCACCAAACAGTACCCAGGCTGCCTGGCCAACGACCGTATCGACCTGTCGATCCAGCCGGGCGAAATCCACGCCCTGCTCGGCGAGAACGGCGCCGGCAAGAGCACCCTGATGAAGATCATCTACGGCGTGACCCAGCCGGACGCCGGCGAAATCCACTGGCAGGGCGAACAGGTGACCATGCGCGACCCGGCCCAGGCCCGTGAACGCGGCATCGGCATGGTGTTCCAGCACTTCTCGCTGTTCGAGACGCTCTCGGTGGCGGAGAACATCGCCCTCGCCCTGGGAGCCAAGGCCGGTACGCCAAAGCAGCTGGAACCGAAGATCCGCGAGGTCTCGCTGCGCTACGGCATGCCGCTGGAGCCGCAACGGCTGGTGCACAGCCTGTCCATCGGCGAGCGCCAGCGGGTGGAGATCATCCGTTGCCTGATGCAGGACATCCGCCTGCTGATCCTCGACGAACCGACCTCGGTGCTCACCCCGCAGGAGGCCGACGAGCTGTTCGTCACCCTGCGCCGGCTGGCTGCCGAGGGCTGCAGCATCCTGTTCATCAGCCACAAGCTCAATGAAGTGCGCGCGCTGTGCCAGAGCGCCACGGTGCTGCGCGCCGGTCGCGTGTCCGGCGAGTGCGTGCCGGCCGAATGCTCGGACCTGGAACTGGCGCGGCTGATGGTCGGCGATGCCGAGGGGCTGGAAGCCGAATACCCGAAGAGCGAGGGCCGCGCGCCGTTCCTGCGGGTGGAGCGGTTGTCCTGGCACAACGCCGATCCGTTCGGCGTGTCGCTCGAAGAGGTGGATCTGGAGGTTCGCGCCGGCGAGATCGTCGGCATCGCCGGAGTCGCCGGCAACGGCCAGGATGAACTGCTCGCCCTGCTCAGTGGCGAACAGCGTCTGCCGGCCGCACAGGCGAGGCATATCCGCTTTCTCGGCGACGACGTCGCCCACCTGCGCCCCGACGCCCGCCGTCGCCACGGCATGGCTTTCGTGCCGGCCGAGCGCCTCGGCCACGGCGCGGTGCCGAGCATGAGCCTGGCCGACAACGGCCTGCTCACCGCCTTCCAGCAGACCGGTATGGTCGAGCAGGGCATGATCCGCCGCGGCAAGGTGCGCGCCTTCGCCGAACAAGTCATCCAGCGTTTTGCGGTGAAGACACCGGACGCACAGACCCCGGCGGCGAGCCTGTCCGGTGGCAACCTGCAGAAATTCATCCTCGGGCGCGAGATCCTGCAGCAGCCGAAGCTGCTGATCGCCGCACACCCGACCTGGGGCGTGGATGTCGGCGCGGCGGCGGCGATCCACCGCGCGCTGATCGAACTGCGCGATGCCGGCGCGGCGATCCTGGTGATCTCCGAGGACCTCGAGGAGCTGTTCCAGATCAGCGACCGCATCGCCGCCCTGAGCGACGGCCGGCTGTCGCCACAGCGCGCCACCGCCAGCACCTGCCCGGTCGAAGTCGGCCGCTGGATGGCCGGCCAGTTCGACACCAGCGACACCCCCGTTTCCACCTCTGCCGCCTGACGAGAATCCATCATGCTGTTATCCCTGCAACCCCGCGGCGAGGCCTCACGGGCCATGCTCTGGTTCTCGCCATTGCTGGCCGCGCTGCTGACACTGCTGAGCGGCGCGCTGCTGTTCGCCCTGCTCGGCCATCCGCCGTTGGAAACCCTCAAGGTGCTGCTGATCGACCCGCTCGGCGATCTCTACGGCGTCTCCGAACTGATGGTCAAGGCGCTGCCGATCCTGCTCTGCGCGCTGGGTCTGGCGGTGGTCTACAACGCGCGCATCTGGAACATCGGCGCCGAAGGCCAGTTGCTCATCGGTGCCCTGGCCGGCAGCGCGCTGGCGGTCAACATCATCGACTGGGATTCGCGCTGGGCGCTGGTACTGACGCTGCTGCTCGGCACGCTGGGCGGCGCCGCCTGGGCCGGGCTCTGCGCCTGGTTGAAGACGGCGTTCAACGCCAACGAAATCCTCACCAGCATCATGCTCAACTACATCGCGCTGAACCTGCTGCTGTTCGCCGTGCACGGCCCGCTGAAGGACCCGGAAGGCTTCAACTTCCCGGAGTCGGCGATGTTCGGCGACGCCACGCGGCTGCCCGAGCTGATCGAAGGCCTGCGCGTGCATGCCGGTTTCTACTTCGCCCTGCTGGCGCTGGTGGTGGTCTGGGTACTGCTGCAGAAGAGCTTTCTCGGCTTCCAGATCAAGGTGCTGGGCCTGGACAAGCGCGCCGCCGGCTTCGTCGGTTTCCGCGACAAGAAGCTGGTGTGGATCGCCCTGCTGATCAGCGGCGGCCTGGCCGGACTGGCCGGTGTCGCCGAAGTCACCGGGCCGATCGGCCAGCTGGTGCCACAGGTGTCGCCGGGCTACGGCTACGCAGCGATCACCGTGGCCTTCCTCGGCCGCCTCAACCCCATCGGCATCCTCTTCGCCAGCCTGCTGATGGCGTTGCTCTACCTCGGCGGCGAGAACGCGCAGATGGCGGCCAACCTGCCGCAATCCATCACCCAGCTGTTCCAGGGCATGGTGCTGTTCTTCCTGCTCGCCTGCGACGTGCTGATCCTCTATCGGCCGCGCTTCGCGCGGAGCTGGAAGCGGAAAGCTGGAAGCTTGAAGCCCTCCATCCAATCCTGACTCTGCACTTTTACTTCCAGCTTCGAGCTTCTGGCTTCCGGCTGTTCTCTACGAGGTGAATACCCCGATGGACATGGACTTACTGACCAATATCTTCTACGCCATGATCCGCACCGGTACGCCGCTGCTGCTGGTCGCCCTCGGCGAGCTGGTGTGCGAGAAGACCGGCGTACTCAACCTCGGCCAGGAGGGCATGATGCTGTTCGGCGCGGTGATCGGCTTCATCGTCGCCTTCGCCAGCGGCAGTCTCTGGCTCGGCGTGCTGTTCGCCTGCCTGGCCGGCGTGCTGCTGTCGCTGCTGTTCGCCATGGTGGCGCTGGGCTTCAACGCCAATCAGGTGGCCACCGGCCTGGCGCTGACCATCTTCGGCGTCGGCCTGTCGTCCTTCGTCGGTGCCAGCTGGGTCGGCAAGCCGCTGGCCGGCTTCGAGCCGATCGCCATTCCGCTGCTCAGCGAGATCCCCGTGATCGGCCGCATGCTGTTCGCCCAGGATCTGCTGGTGTACCTGTCCTTCGCACTGTTCGCGCTGGTGGCCTGGGTGCTGCTGAAAAGCCGCATCGGCCTGATCATCCAGGCGGTCGGCGAAAACCCCAACGCCGCCAGCGCCATGGGCCTGCCGGTGCTGCGCGTGCGCACCCTGGCGGTGATGTTCGGCGGCGCTATGGCCGGGCTTGCCGGCGGCTACATGTCGCTGGCGTACACGCCGATGTGGGCGGAGAACATGACCGCCGGCCGCGGCTGGATCGCCCTGGCCCTGGTGGTGTTCGCCAGCTGGCGTGTGAGCCGCGTACTGCTCGGCGCCTACCTGTTCGGCCTGGCCAGCATCCTCCATCTGGTGGCCCAGGGCCTGGGCCTGGCGATCCCCGGCAACCTGCTGGCGATGCTGCCGTATGTGGCGACCATTCTGGTGCTGGTGCTGCTCTCGCGGGATGCGATCCGTACGCGGTTGTACGCGCCGGTGTCGCTGGGGCAGCCCTGGCAGCCGGGGCATTGAGGCTTTCGGACCGGTCGGCTACGCGGAACCAGGGCTATTCAAGGAGTTGATGAAAGCCTGGTTTCGCCCTGCTGGGCGACTCACTTTTTCAAGCGTACGCCGAGTGCTGTATCTGGTAGCGCGTGCTACGCCCGCCGCCGGGCAGCCGGGCAAGGCAACCCTTCTCGACGAGATCGCTCAGATGGCGCGTGGCAGTGGCTTTCGAGACCTTGGCCACAGCCTGGTATTGCGCAGCGCTGATGCCGTTCTCGAAACCTCTCTCGCCGCCATCGAGCAGACGGTTAAGCACTTTGATCTGCTCGGCAGACAGGGCTTGGCTGCGGTGAGCCTGCCAGAAGCGTGTCTTGACCAGCACGCGGTCGATACGAGCAAGGGCCTGTTCCAAGCTCTTGAGCAGCGTGGCTAGGAACCATTGCAACCAGGCGGTGATATCCAGCGTGCCTTTCTGGCTCGCTTCCAGGATGCGGTAATAGCCGGCGCGGTCATCGAGGATGCTCGCCGACATGGCGTAAAAGCGGATGGCCTGCTGTTCTCCCTGGGCCAGTGCCAGGTCGGTGATGGCGCGCGTAAGGCGGCCGTTGCCGTCATCGAAGGGGTGCAGGGTGACGAACCAGAAGTGCGCAATGCCGGCTCGTAGAAATGGGTCAAAGCCTGCATCGCTGCGGCTGCTCTCGAACCAGGCAAGGAAGTCGCCCAGTCGTTCTTCCAGCCCGGCGCGGGGTGGCGCTTCGAAATGCACGGTAGGGCGGTCGAGTCTCCCGGAAACCACCTGCATGGGCTCTTCGCCACGCAGCATACCGATGCGTAACGGGCGGGCCAGTAAGTGACCATCGCTGGGGAACAGCCAGCCATGCCAGGTGAACAGCCGCTGCGTATCGAGCGGCTGCTGATACGCGCGGGTGGCATCAAGCAGCAGTTCCGCCAGACCTTCGGAACGCAAGGTGATGCGGCCTTCTTCGTTCAGCCCCAGACGCCGCGCCAGTGACGAGCGCACGGAGCCGACATCCAGCTGCTCACCCTCGATGGCTGATGAGGTGACGATGTTCTGCAGCATGGCATCCAGACTGCTCTGCACCTCTGTGTCATTGCCCACGGCACCGAGCATCCCGAGCAAGCGGCCCTGAGCCTGGCTGCAGGTACGCAGCAGCGGAGCAAGTGCGTCGGCTTGCCAGCTGAAGTGCGGCCAATCGGGCTGCTGCCAGATCCAGAAGGGGGTATTCATAAGGACTGCTCGTCTGTGAGCCAGATAGGTGAGCTATTCGGCTCATATGGTGAGCCGATAATGCCGGCTATTCGGCTCACTGTCAGCACACTCGGTAATCGTCCTGATTCGAACCGCCAAAACGCGCTCGCATCCGCTAAGAAACACAGACAGCCACGCTCGACATACCGGCACCGGCGCTCAACTCGCCTCTGTCAATCCAACGTGTATTCAAACGTACTCACCACCCGCAGCCGTTTCCCCACGGTCCGCCCACTGTCCATATCGCTGCCATCGTCATCGATCACCCGAATCACCCCCTGGTTGGCATTCTTCAAGCGCCCCAGCGTGGCACCAGCATCCTCGGCAAAACGCGTCGCCTGTTCACGGGCATTGCTGGTGGCCGCCTCCAGCAACTGCGGCTTCAGCTCGTTGAAGCCACGCAGCTGATAACGCGGCCCGGCGAAACCGTTCATCTCGGTATCCAGCTGAACGCCGGCCAAGATCAGCGGATCGATGGCATTGGCCGCCTTGCCCACCGCATCGACGCGCTCGGACTTGACCAGCACCTGACCCTGACCGTTGAAGCGCAGCGCCACATCACGCGAGGCCCATTCGCGGGCCAGCAGATCCTGGACCTGCAACGGCCGTACCTCGAGTTCCTCGTCGGTGAAGCCCTGCTCGCGGAGGAAGTCCAGCACCCGCTGGCGATCCTCGCTCAGCCCCTTCTGCACCTCGGCGAACTGATCGCCACCACGGCGAAAGCCCAGCGTCCACACCGCGAAGTCGCTCTTCACGTCCATCTCCGCCAGGCCCTTGACCGTCACCGTGCGGTCGGCCATGCGAAAACGCTCCACGCCCTGCCCCACCGACCAGCCGGCGAAGGCCACCGCCGCGGCGATCAACGCCGCCGGCAGAAATCCGATTCGTGCTGTAGCCACGTGCTTCTCCCTGTAGGAATTGACCGAATACGCATGCTACTCCAGCGCCGTGCGAACACCAGTTGCCAGCGTTCAACCGCGGCCCAGGCGCTGCAACGCCTCCAGCCGGAAGGCGATGTGCTGCTCCAGCTCGCTCAGCTCGCGCTCCAGCCGCGCACGTTGCTGCGCATCGCTGCAGACATCCAGCCGTTCGCGCAACGCGGCACGCTGCGCCAGCAACTCCACTTCCCGTGGCGGCACCCCGGCGCTTTTCAGCACCGAGAACGGCAAGCGCAGGCCCGGCGGCGTCTGCAGCCAGCCTTCGTCCACCACCAGCGGTTCGCCTTTTTCCTGCACGCCGCGCTGCCATCTGGCGATGTCGCGGGCGATGCGTTGTTCGATGTCCTGATCGCTCATGACTCGCGCCTCTTCTACCTGCCCCGTCATGAAAACCCAGCTGCGTGACTTTGTCAGCGGCCGGCCGACGCCAGGTCATTGGCACGTCGGTTGCGTCGCGTCTGTATGATTGCACCCAGCGCGATGCGAACTTTTGCCGCAGCGTTCATTCTCTTGCTCAGCGCCACCGCTACCGATTCGAGGAGCCACCCCTTTGCCCAGTCTCAACCTGCAGATTCTTATCGCGGCCTGCCTGGGTGTCGCCATCGGCTGGCTGACCGGCACGCTGCCAACCGACGCACCCGTGCGCGAGGGCGTGCTCTACGCCAGCACCCTGGCCGGGAGCATCTTCATCGGCCTGCTGAAGATGGTGCTGATCCCGCTGATCTTCACCTCCATCGTGGTCGGCGTGGCCAACCTGCAGGCACATCACCAGGTGCATCGGGTGTGGGGCGGCGCGCTGGTCTACTTCACCCTCACCACCAGTGCGGCGATGCTGGTGGCGCTGGTCGCGGCGAACCTCTTCAAGCCGGGTACGGGCCTGTCGCTGGACCTGTTCGCCGAGGCGATGAACGACTTCGAGGCGCGTCAGCTGACGCTGCCGGAGTTCTTCCTGCACTTCTTCGCCAACCTGTTCCAGAACCCCTTCGCCGCGCTGGCCAACGGCAGCATCCTGGCCGTCGTGGTGTTCGCCATGTTCATCGGCATCGCCCTGGTAGCCGGTGGCGACCGCTACCGCAATATCCTCGTGGTGCTGCAGGAATTTCTCGAGCTGATGATGCGCATCATCGGCTGGATCATGCGCCTGGCGCCGCTGGGCATCCTCGCCCTACTGATCAAACTGGTGGCCGAGCAGGATGTGGCGCTGCTCAGTGCCGTCGGCGGCTTCATCGCGCTGGTGTTCGCCACCACACTGTTTCACGGCATAGTGGTGTTGCCAGGCATCCTCTTCCTAACGACCGGCAAGTCGCCGCTGTGGTTTTTCCGCGGTACCCGCGAGGCGCTGATCACGGCGTTCGCCACCAGTTCCAGCGCGGCGACGCTGCCGATCTCGCTGCGTTGCGCCGAGGACAATCTCAAGGTGCGCCCGGGCATCGCCGGCTTCGTGCTGCCGCTGGGCGCGACCATGAACATGGACGGCACCGCGCTCTACGAAGCGGCGGCAGCGCTGTTCGTCGCCAATCTGATGGGTATCGAGCTGAGCCTGGCGCAGCAGGCGGTGGTGTTCTTCACCGCGATGATCGCCTCGACCGGCGCCCCGGGCATTCCCAGCGCCGGCATGGTGACCATGGTGATGGTATTGCAGGCGGTCGGCCTGCCGGCCGAAGCGGTGGCAATCCTGCTGCCGATCGACCGTTTGCTGGATACCGTGCGCACGGCGGTCAACGTCGAGGGCGACATCATTGGCAGTGTGGTGGTGCAGCGTTTCGCCGATCGCGACTAGCGCAGCATCAGGACGACGACTCCTTGCGGGTCTTGGCGATCAGCTCCGGGTCGATGCCCCAGCATTCGTCCAGGTACCAGTCCTCACCGAACATTTCCGCCGGATGCTGAGTGCGGCCCGCGCCGTTGCCACAGGCCATCGACGTGGCCGGGCAATAGCGGTCGCAGCCCCAGCACACACGTTCGGGGTGGGAAGGTTCGAGGGGGAATTTCTTGGCCATTGCGAGTGCCTTTCGGGCGTTGTTGCAGTAGCCACAGGCTAAACCTCCTCGCCGCCGCCAGACTTGATCATGCTCAAGAACGACGAGCATCGGCGCACAACAACTGTATGCACATACAGATAATGATTGCCTGAAGCGCCGTTTGTGCACATGCTTCGCGTCATCGACCGCTGCCGTCACAGCCTCCATGCAACTCTATCTCTGCGAAAAACCTTCCCAGGCCCGCGACATCGCCAAAGTGCTCGGCGCCAACCGGCGTGGCGACGGTTGCCTGCAGGGCGCCGGGGTGACGGTGACCTGGTGCATCGGCCACCTGCTGGAAACCGCCCCACCGGACGCCTATGACCCACGCTACAAGCGCTGGGTCCTGGCCGACCTGCCGATCGTGCCGGAGCGCTGGAAGATGCTGGTCAAGCCGAAGACCGCCAGCCAGTTCAAGGCGGTCAAGCGCCTGCTCGGCGAATGCAGCGAACTGGTGATCGCCACCGACGCCGACCGCGAAGGCGAGATGATCGCCCGCGAGCTGGTCGATCACTGCCGCTACCGCGGGCCGATCCGCCGCCTGTGGCTGTCGGCGCTGGACGATGCCTCGATCCGCAAGGCGCTGGCTGCGCTCAAGCCCGGCGCCGAGACTTTCAATCTCTACCATGCCGCCCTCGGCCGCTCGCGTGCCGACTGGCTGATCGGCATGAACATGAGCCGGCTGTTCACCCTGCTCGGCCGCCAGTCCGGCTACCAGGGCGTGCTGCCGGTGGGCCGCGTGCAGACGCCGACGCTGCGCCTGGTAGTCGACCGCGACCGCAGCATCGCAGACTTCATCCCGGTGCCGTTCTGGGCCATCGACGTGCAGTTGCTGGCTGATGGTGCCACGTTCACCGCGCAGTGGCAGGCGCCGGACGAGCATTGCGATGACCAGGGTCGCTGCCTCGATCAGGCCCGCGCGCAGCAGGCTGCGGACGCCATGCGCAACGCTGCCAGCGCTCGCCTGCTGAAGCTCAAGACCGAGCGTCAGCGCGAAGCGGCACCCTTGCCCTTCGATCTCGGCACGTTGCAGGAAGTCTGCTCGAAGAAGCTCGGCCTCGGCGCCCAGGAAACCCTGGATATCGCCCAGGCGCTGTACGAAACCCACAAGCTGATCACCTACCCGCGCAGCGACTGCGGCTACCTGCCACTGAGCCAGCACGGCGAGGCGCGGGCCATCGTCGCGGCGCTGACTCAAGCCGATCCGACGCTCGCCGCGCTTGAGCCGCATCTGGACCTGTCGCGCCGCTCGCGGGCCTGGAATGACGCCAAGGTCGGCGCCCACCACGGCATCATCCCCACCGTCGCGGCGCGTGGTCTGGAACGCCTGGCCGGGCGCCCGCGTGCGGTGTATGAGCTGATCCGCGCGCGCTACCTGGCGCAATTCCTGCCCAACCACGAGTACGACCGCACCCAGGCCGACTTCGACTGCGCCGGCCAGGCGCTGCGCGCGGTGGGCAAGCGGATCGCCGAGCCCGGCTGGAAACGCGCCATGCCCGAAGCGCTGGCGCCGGCACGGGGCAATCGTGAAGCAGCCGCGCCGCAGAGCCTGCCAGCCCTGCAACAGGGCCAGGATTACGCGGTGGGCGAGATCACGCTCAAGGACCAGCAGACCCAACCGCCCAAGCCCTTCACCGAAGGCGACCTGATCAAGGCGATGAAGAACGTCGCCAAGCTGGTGGACGACCCGCGGCTGAAACAGAAGCTCAAGGACACCACCGGCATCGGCACCGAGGCGACTCGCGCCGGGATCATCCAGGGCCTGCTCGACCGCGGCTATCTGGTTCGCCAGGGCAAGGCGCTGGCGGCAACGCCGGCGGCGTTCAGCCTGATCGACGCCGTGCCGCGGCCGATCGCCGACCCGGGCACCACGGCAATCTGGGAACAGGCGCTGGACATGGTGCAGAGCGGCGAGATGCCGCTGGAAGAATTCGTCACCAAGCAATCGGCTTGGATGAGCAAGCTGGTCGAGCGCTGCGCCGGGCTGCGCATGACCATCAGTGGCCCGCCGGTCGCGGCCAGACGCGGGGGAAAACCATGGAAGAAGAAACGCAGCGGCGCGCCACGCAAAACGGCTCGCCGACGCAAGCCGGCAACCGCAGACTGAGCCACAGCTAGCGGGTGGTTCGTTTCCAGACTCAGTAGGCGCAGCGTGGAATGGCGCCTACAGCAGACCAGCCCGCCACAAGCAGCCGCCCTAATGAATCTCCAGCACCTCGTAGCGCTGCGACTGGCCGTTCACCTTCAGTTCCACTTCGTCCCCCACCTCGCGCCCGAGCAGGCCCTGGCCCAACGGCGAACGCGGCGAGATGACCAGGACTTCCCGCCCTTCATGCCTCAGCTTCAGCCCCGCCGCATCCGGGCCGAGAAAGAACCAGCGTTCGACGCCATCATGCTCCAGGCAAAGCAGCGCACCGACCCGAACGCACTCGTCCGAACCGATGGTCGGCTGCAGGTTGCGATAGGCGGCAAGTGCCGTCTCGATCTCATGCAGGCGGCGGCGCTGGCCGTCGGCGAGGTAGGCGGCTTCCAGGCCACGGGTGTCGTACTTGTTCTCGGCCTTGCTCTCGGCATGGGTGGCGGCCTCGTGGGTCGCGGCCAGCACGGTCTTGGCGACTTCGCGGTCGGCTTCGAGGGTGGCGATGATCTGCTGCTGAAGGGCGCTCTTGTTCATGGGCCAGGCTTATAGCCCGACGGCGCGCCGAAGGGAATGGCGTCATCGCTGTCCGGTGCAGCGCCGGGCTCGATCACCGCATCGGCCAGCCAGGGATTACGGCCCTCGGCGATCCACTCCAGTGTCTCGCACCAGAAACCATTGCGGTGGCGGCCATGGAACAGGCCGAAATGGCCGATGCGCTCGAAGCCCATCGCGCGGGGATTGAGCTGCACCAGCTGGCGTGGGCTATTGCGAAAGTAGCCGAGCCCGCGGCGCATCGCAGCGGGCGTGGCGAACTCGTCGTCACTGGTGCTGACCGCCAGCATCGGCGCACGGATCGCGGCAAAACGGCTGAACAGCAGTTCGTGTTCGTCAGGCGGATAGCTGTCTTCCAGCCGCGCACCGCGCCGGGACCACTCCAGCGCGACACCCGCTGGCAGGTCTTCCAGCCAGCCAAGGCGGCGCCCGGGAAAATAACCGACCAGCCGGGTCACCGCAGGCATGAACAGGTGCCACTTGGCGTACATGCGCAGGCGCTGATCGGCGGCGTAGTCGCGCCAGTAGGCGTACTGCCCGGCCACGTTGAGGTAGCGGTCCACCTCGCCGGCCGCCTCGGCAAAACCCGGCATGAAGCCACCGGCGCTGTGCCCCACCGCGACCAGCAGCCCGTGCGGATCACGCTCACGCATATAGCGCACAGCGGCGTCGAAGTCGTACTCGCCCCAGTCGCGCCAGCGCATCTGCATGTCGCCCAGGCGCTGCGGTCGCGAGCCGCCGATGCCGCGAAAGTCGTAGGTCAGCGCGACGAAACCGTGCTCGGCGAGAAAGCTTGCGTAGCGTGCGTAATAGCGCGACAGCACACCGGTGGCGCAGCTGATGATCACCGCGCCGCGTTCGATACCCGGCGGCCGCCACAGCTGCGCGGCGAGGGTGAAACCATCTGTGCAGTGCAGGGCAACGGACTCGGGCATGGCAAGGACCTTTCGAATTGTTGTGCCGCCACCTTGCCCCGCAGCGCACATTTTTGCCATAACCTGCCGGCACCTTTGCGCAGCGGCCGCAGTCTGTTTCATGACAGCCGCATTACCCCTGCAGGCAGGTGGTCTGCAGCGCAACACCTCATCGTGGTTCCCACTGGCATTACCGCCCCGAACTACGGCGCCTACGCGCTGCGGGTTTTTGGCGGCTCGGAGAAAAGTACATGACCGGCGAACAGCTGATCGTCTTTGGCGTACTGGCGGCAACGCTGGTGCTGTTCGTCTGGAATCGCTGGCGCTACGACCTGGTCGCCCTCGGCGCGCTGCTCGCCTGCGCACTGACAGGTGTGGTGCCGGCTGACGAGGTGTTTTCCGGCATCGGCCATCCTGCCGTGATTTCTGTGGCTGCGGTGCTGGTCCTAAGCCGCGGGCTGCTCAATGCCGGCGTGGTGGATTCCGTGGCGCGGCGGCTGATGCAGGTCGGCGAGCGCCCGTGGGCACAGGTCGCCGCGCTGACCGGGATTGTCGCGCTCAGCTCGGGCTTCATGAACAACGTCGGCGCGCTGGCGCTGTTCATGCCGGTGGCGATCTGGATGTCGCGCCAGAGCGGGCGCTCACCGTCGTATCTGCTGATGCCACTGGCGTTCGGCTCGCTGCTCGGCGGCACCCTGACGCTGATCGGCACCCCACCGAACCTGATCATCGCCGGCTATCGCGCCGAGGCCGGCGAGGCACCGTTCGGCATGTTCGCCTTTCTCCCGGTGGGCGCCGCGGTGACGGTCGCCGGTGTGCTGTTCATCGCGCTGCTCGGTTGGCGGCTGGTGCCGCAGCGCCAGGAGCAAGAAGGCAACGGTGACCTGTTCGAGATCAGCGCCTACCTCACCGAAGTACGGGTACCGGAAAGCTGCAAGTACGCCGGGCGCACCCTGCACGCGCTGATCAATGAGGTGAAGGACGAGGCCGATGTACAGGTGATCGCCCTGGTGCGCGGCGACGAGCGCCAGCGCATGCCGTCGACCTACGAGGTACTGCGCGAGGGCGACATCCTGCTGGTGGAGGCGGATTCGGACAGCCTCAAGGCGCTGCTCGACGTCACCGGCGTCGAGCTGGCGGCCAATGTCGACGAGCAGGAGGAAAAAGCACAGAAAGCGCAGGAAGACACCGCGCAGGCGGTCGAAGACGAAAAGACCGAGAAGAATCACAAGAGCCGGCACGGCGAGCTGACCCTGGCCGAAGCCATCATCTCCCCCGGCTCGATACTGGTGGGCACGACCGCCAGTGGCCTCGACCTGCGCGAACGTCACGGCGTCAACGTGCTGGCCGTCGCCCGCCAGGGGCAGCGGCTGCGCCAGCGGCTCGGCAAGATCCGCTTCGCCACTGGCGACATCCTGCTGCTGCAGGCCCGCGAGAATGCCCTGCAGTCGAGTATGAACAGCCTGGGCTGCCTGCCGCTGGCGTCGCGCGGGCTGAGCATCACCACGCCACGCAACGTGCTGCTGGCCAGCGCCATCTTCGCCATCACCCTGGCGACCATCGCCTTCGGCCTAGTGCCGGCCGCCACCGCGCTGGTCAGCGGCGCGCTGGTGATGATTCTGGTCGGACTGGTTCCCGTGGGCCGCATCTACGACAGCATCGATATGTCGGTCATCGTGCTGGTGGCCGCGATGCTGCCGGTCGGCGAGGCGCTGGAAACCAGCGGGGGCTCGCAACTGATCGCCGAAGCGCTGCTGGAGTTGGGGCCGTCGTTGCCAGCGGCGGCGACGCTGGCGCTGCTGATGGTGGCGGTGATGCTGATCTCCAACGTAGTCAACAATGCCGCCGCCGCGGTCCTCGCCGCCCCGGTGGCGATCAGCCTGGCACGCGGCATGGATGTGTCGGTCGATCCGTTTCTGATGGCCGTGGCGATCGGTGCCTCCTGTGCCTTCCTCACACCCATCGGGCATCAGTCCAACACGCTGGTGATGGCGCCGGGCGGCTACCGCTTCGGTGACTACTGGCGGCTGGGCCTGCCGCTGTCGATTCTGGTGGTGCTCTGCAGCGTGCCGGCGATCCTCTGGATCTGGCCGCTATGAACAAACGCCTTTCCGTTCGGGACCGGCGAACTCCGACGCGCCGAAGCACTCCCAGACACCCAGTGCATCTCCTTCTTCGGCAGTAGGGCTTTACCTGCGCGCACCAGTGTGAATAATGCCGCCCCTTTTCCATGCGACGAGGTAACCATGACGGCGCCAGCCACCGCAGCGACTCCACCCCTTTCCGCCCGCGCCGTGCTGTTGCTCGAGCTGGCGCTGGCCATGGGCGGTTTCGCCATCGGCACCGGCGAGTTCGCCATCATGGGCTTGATGCCGAACGTGGCCGAAGGGCTGGGCATCAGCGAGCCCCAGGTCGGCAACGTGATCAGCACCTACGCGCTGGGCGTGGTGGTGGGCGCGCCACTGCTGGCGATCCTCGGCTCGCGGCTGTTCCGCCGGCACCTGCTGCTGTTGCTGATGGGTTTCTTCGCCCTCGGCAATTTCGCCAGCGCCCTGGCACCGGACTATTCGACGCTGATGATCTTCCGCTTCATCACCGGCCTGCCCCATGGGGCCTATTTCGGCGTGGCGATGCTGGTGGCGGCCTCCATGGTGCCGCCGGACAGGCGCGCCCAGGCCGTGGCCCGCGTGCTGATGGGCCTGACCGTGGCGATCCTGATCGGCAACCCGCTGGCCACCTGGCTCGGGCAATGGCTGAGCTGGCGCTATGCCTTTGCCCTGGTCGGCGCCATCGCCCTGCTGACGGTGCTGCTGGTGGCGCTGTTCCTGCCGCTCAACCGTGCCGAGCCGCGTAACAGCCCGCTGCATGAGATCCGCGCGTTCAACCGGCCGCAGGTCTGGTTGGCGCTGGCGATCAGCTCCATTGGTTTCGCCGGGATGTTCTGCGTGTTCAGCTACATGGCGCCGACGCTGCTGGATGTCACCGGCGTCGGCGCCGGCTGGATTCCCTTCGCGCTCGCCGCCTTCGGTCTTGGCGGCATCGTCGGCAATCTGGTCGGCGGCTGGCTGTTCGATCGGCTGCGCTTCAAGGCCGTCGCCTGGTTGCTGCTGTGGAGCGCACTGGTGCTGCTGGTGTTCCCGCTGGCCGCGCACTCGGTGTGGACGATCTTTCCGGCGGTGTTCGCGGTGGGCACCATGGTCTCGCTGTCGCCGGCGCTGCAGACCCATCTGATGGATGTCGCGGCGGATGCGCAGACCCTGGCCGCCGCCTCCAATCACGCCGCCTTCAACATCGCCAATGCCCTTGGCCCGTGGCTCGGCGGGCTGGCGATCACCGCCGGTTTCGGCTGGACTTCGACCGGCTATATCGGCGCCGCCACCGCCGTTGGTGGCCTGCTGGTGTTCGCCTGGGCCTGGAAGATCGAGCGCGCGGTGCAGGACGCCGACACCGGGCCGGCGACCTGCTGCTCCTGAGGCCGTAGCCGGCCGTCCGCTGGCGGCGACAGTGGCGCGCAACATGCAGTAATCAGTGAAGCGATGACCCGCCTTGCAGATCGTTCGGCAAGCGGGTCCTATCTACGATTGCTGATTTTTCGAGACCCTGACCTTGCAGCATTTCTACCTGTTGCGCAGCAGAGCCCGCCGGATCGGCCTGCTGCTGATGACCCTGTTCGCCGTTGGCCTGCCGGTCGGCTGCTCGGTACTCGAGCAGAAGGAGCGCGAGCTGGTGTTCCGTATCGAACCGGGCACCGCATCCTGGTTCAGCGGGCTGCCGCGTGGCGTCGAGGAGCTGCAGCTGACCGATTCGGCATTCGGCGACGAGCAGAATATCCATGCCTGGTGGTGGCCGGCGGCCGACGCCGACGCACCGGCGCTGCTCTACCTGCACGGCGTGCGCTGGAACCTCACCGGCCATCTGTTCCGCCTGGAGCAGCTGCGTGCGCTGGGCTTTTCGGTGCTGGCCATCGACTACCGCGGTTTCGGCCAGAGCCTCGGCGACCTGCCGTCGGAGCGCAGCGTCTATGCCGACGCGCGCATCGGCTGGGAGCGCCTGAAAACATTGCAGCCGGACGCCGGCAAACGCTTCATCTACGGGCATTCCCTCGGCGGCGCTGTGGCCGTCGACCTGGCCGCCGAACTCGGACAGCAGGCCGAGCGCGACAACGCACCGGCCGAAGCCCGCGCGCTGATCATCGAGTCGACCTTCACCTCACTGGCCGACGTGGCGACGGCCGTTTCCGACACCACGCTGCCGGTGCGCTGGCTGCTGTCGCAGAAGTTCGATTCGCTGGAGAAGATCGACCAGATCGGCATGCCGCTGCTGGTGGTGCACGGCACCGATGACCGCTATGTGCCGCCGCGCTTCAGCGAGCAGCTGTATGAAGCCGCGCGCCAGCCCAAGCAATTGCTGCTGGTCGAGGGCGCCACCCACAACAACAGCCTGCGCGTGGCGCTCGCTGCCTATGGCCGTGCCTTGCAGGCGCTGCTGGAGTCCGGCGAACAGCGCCTGGGTGCCGCGCAGCCGCCACAGGCAAAAGCCGCGGAGCGCGGCTGACCGACGTCAGCGCTTGGCCTCCAAGCCTTCGAGCAAGGCACGGTGAAACGCTTCCGGCGCCTCGACCTGGGGTGAATGCCCCAGATCGGGAAAGGCCACCAGCTTGGCATCGGGAATCATCGCGGCAGCCTGGCGGCCCAGCTCGGGGTAGTTGCCCAGGCGCTTGGCGACATCCTGCGGCGCTCGGTTGGCGCCCGGCGCGGTACGATCCAGCCCGCCGATCAGCAGCAAGGTCGGTGTCTTGATCCGCGAAAACTCATGGATCACCGGCTGGGTGAAGACCATCTCCGAGGTCTGTGCCTGATTCCAGGCGACCTGCTCCTTGCCATCTCCGGCGTACATCCCGGCAAGCATTTCCACCCAGCGGTCGTACTCCGGCTTCCAGTCGCCGTTGTAGTAGAACTTCTGCTGATAGGCCTTGATGCTGTCGAAATCGGTCTTGAGCTCCGACTGGTAGAGCTGATCGATGGAGGCATAGGGCACGCCCTCGGCCTGCCAGTCCTCCAGACCGATTGGGTTGACCAGCACCAGCCGCTCGACTCGCTGTGGGTAGTTCAGCGCCAGCCTAGCGGCCAGCATGCCGCCCATGGAATGGCCGATCACGGTGACCTGTTCGATGTTCTCCTGTTCCAGCAGCGCCTGGGTGTTGTGCGCCAGCTGGGCGAAGCTGAACTGGTAGCCCTCGGGCTTGCTGGAGCTGCAGAAACCGACCTGATCGGGTGCGATGACCCGGTAACCGGCCTTGCTGAGCACCTCGATGGTGCGCTCCCAGGTCGCCCCGCAGAAATTCTTGCCATGCAGCAATAGCGCCGTGCGGCCGTTCGCCTTGCCCTGCGGTTCGACATCCATGAAGGCCATTTCCAGCGCCTTGCCCTGGGATTCGAAACGGTAGTGCTTGAGCGGGTGCGGGTAGCTGAAGCCTTCCAGCTGCGGGCCGTAGGCGGTTCGGCTTTCGGCCAGCAGCGGCAGGCTCAGGGTTAGACCGGCGGCAAGCGCCAGGGCGGACACGGCTGTTTTCACGCGCGACTCCTGTTTCAGTACGGATCGGGAAACTCCGTACATAGGAATGCATTCGTGCAGCCAGGTTCGCGGTCGGATTGCGACAATGCATGTCCCGGCCGCGCCTACCCGTCTCTCTTCGCTTACAGGCGGAAGCGCCCGACCAGCTGATTGAGCTGTGTCGCCAAGCGCGCCAGCTCGTCGCTGGCCACCGAGGTCTGCTGCGCACCGGTGGCGCTCTGCTCGGAGATGTCGCGGATGGCCACCAGGTTGCGATCCACCTCCCGCGCGACCTGCGCCTGTTCCTCGGCAGCGCTGGCGATCACCAGGTTCATCTCGTTGATCTGCCCGACGCGCTCGGCGATCAGCCCCAGCGCCTGATCCGCTTCGCCGGCCATGCTCTGGCTGCGCGTAGCGAATTCACTGCTCTGCTGCATGTCGCGCACCGACTGCTCGGTAGCGCTCTGGATCGAGCCGATCATGCGCTCGATCTCCTGGGTCGAACTCTGCGTGCGCTGGGCGAGGTTGCGCACCTCGTCGGCGACCACCGCGAATCCGCGTCCGGCCTCACCGGCCCGCGCGGCTTCGATGGCGGCGTTGAGCGCGAGCAGATTGGTCTGATCGGCGATCGCGCGAATCACATCCACCACCTGCCCGATGCTCGCCGCCTCTTCGGCCAGATGGGTCACGGTGGCCGCGGTCTGCTGCAGCTTGTCGCTCAACTGGTCGATGGTCTGCCGCGTGGCGGTCACCTGGCGACGCCCGTCGTCGGCGACCGTCTCGGCATCGCGCGAAGCATCGGAGGTGCGATTGGCATTGCCGGCCACTTCGTCCACCGCAGCGGACATCTCGGTGACCGCCGTGGCGGCCATCTGCACTTCCTCGTTCTGCTGATGGATGCCCTGGGCGGTGTGCTGGGTGACCGCGTGCAATTCCTCGGCAGCCGACGCCAGCTGGGTCGCCGAGCCCTGAATGTCCTGCAAGGTATCGCGCAATGTCCGCTGCATCTGGCGGATCGACTGCTGCACCTCGGTGATCTCGTCCTTGCCGCGACACTCGATGCTGCGGCTCAGGTCACCCGCGGCCACCGATGCCGCGGCCTGCTTCAACTCCTCCAGCGGCCGGCTGATGCTGCGCAGCATCACCGTGGCGAACAGGCCGCCGCCCACCAGCAGCGCCAGCAACAGGCCGATGTTCAAAAGGCGGTTGCGCTGATAGAGCGCCTGCGCCTGTTCGTACTCGGCCTTGGCCTCGCCCAGTTGCAGCTCGATCAGTTGGGAGAAGCTTTCGGATATGGGGTCGACCAGCGGATACAGATCATTGATGACGAACGCCGCCAGACGTTTCTCGCTATGCCGGTCCAGCGTGCGCTCGAGGGCATCGAACGGCTCGTCGGCGGCCTTCATCAGGGTCTCGATGCGCGACGCGAGCTGCCGCTCGGCGTCGATCAAGCGGGTGTTCAGGTACGCGCTCCAGAGACGGCTGATCTCCGCGCGGGCGTTGCGCACATCGTCGCGCGCCTGGCCATAACTGAGCATGCCGCTGCGGGTCTTGTGGGTGGTATCGACGATCTTCACCGCGTACAGGTCGGCGATGAGCTTTAGGTCACGCAGCGGCACGACGCGATCCAGATACACGGTGTTGAGTCCGGCGACACTGCGCTGCTGGGCATTGAGCCCGGTCAGGCCGATCACCAGACAGGCCGCAAGCATGGCCCCGACCAGAATCAACAGGCGGGCACGGATTGTCAGTTGCTGCATCATTCGTTCTTTTCCATATGGCGTGCCGTTCGTGAAGAGCGGCAAATTGGCAAAAGTGAGGCATAACGGTCGAACCGGCGCGTCGGGCGAGGGACGTGCCGCGTGGTCCTGTTGCAGGACGTGCATCGCGGAAGAGGAAGCAGGCACGTGATCTTGTTGTTGCGTCTGTTGTTGCGCCTGCGAGGCCTGCCAGGCACAAAGCGGATTGCCAGCAAGCGAGACGCTATCGGCCGCGGATGTCGGCTCTTTAACGCAAAAATCTTCGCAAGGTGCATGCCAGAGCGGCCAAAAAGGCCATTACTGCAGCTGCGTCGGCCTTGCAGGCGACAGTAACGTCGCCCTGCAATTTCCCGAATCGGCCATGCCGCACGCCACCGCATGCGACTAATGGCGCAGTGCAGACTGTGCGCTGCTGCACAGCGTCAGTACCCGCAGGTGATACCTTCGCGCCCGACCAAATTCAGCAAGGGACCTGCCGTGAAAACGCTTATCCGCACCGCCGTTCTGGCGCTGACCGCCATCATCGCCAGCCATGCCTTCGCCGACGCACCGCCACCCCGCAACCTGGCCGAGGCGGTGAAGCAATTCTCCGAGTACAACGCCCGCCTCGATCAGGCCCTGGCGCAGGAGCAGACGCCCGAGAACATGGCGCAGATCCACGAACTGACCTACACGCTGAAAGCGGCGCTGGAGAAAATCGTCGAAGAAATGGACGGGCTGAACGACACCCTGGAGGAAATCCACATCGCCTCGGAAGCCGAGAGCGCCGAAGAAGTCAGCACTTACGGCGCGGACTATCTGAAGACCGCGCGGACAGTGATCAAGTAATCCGCCGCCTCAGGGCTCGACCGGCAGGATGTCGAAGCCGATGCGATTGTCGCTGATGACGCGATATTCCAGCGTCTGCCCCGCCTGCACCTGCGCCAGCTTCTCGCGGCGCAGGCTGAGCTTGCCGCACAGCGTGTCGTCCAGCGGATCGGTGCCGATGCTGACGATCCGCGCCCCGGCCGGCACCTGAAAACGCACCACCTCGCCGACATGGATACGCGCCGCCAGCTCACGATCGATCAGCACGGCGATGTAGCAGCCGCCGCCACGCAAGCCGAAATCCCGCGTCACCACCACCTCTCCGGCGTTCTCCAGGGGTTGCTGGTAGGCCAGCACCCGCTCGGCCGGCACCGGTTCGATGTCCTCGGCATCGGGCTGCCAGGACGAACAGCCAGCCAGCGACAGCAGTGCAGTGATAGCGAGGGGCAGGCGCATGGAAACTCCTTGGCTGAGGCTGAAATGGCGAACCTGGGCGTCGAGCATGCCAGAGCGCCGAATGATTGCTAGAGTCTGACCACAGTTTCGTATCGATGAGCGCAGTTAGTGGCTTGTTTGGTAGGTTCAGTTGGACAATTTCGGCGGCCATGGCCCCGCTACTGCGTTGCTGCTCCTCACCATGGCCCCGCTATGGCGCGTCGCAGCGCCTTGTCTCGAAGCCATGTTCATCCAAACTTGCCTCAACCCACTCACCGCACAGGCCACCGACCGTGAACGCCCCAGACGACAGCCAGCCACGCTTCTGGCGCGACGCCGCCCTGCCCTTCCTCGAGGCGCGGGCCGTCGCCGATGGACGCAAGGTCTGCTATGCACCGCACTGTCACGAGACCTTTTCCATCGGTGCGATCACCGCCGGCGCCAGCACCTATTTCAACGGCGCAGCACGCCAGCGGATCGCCCGCGGCGCGGTGGTGATCATCAATCCGCAAACGGTGCACGCCTGCAATCCCATCGACGGCCAGCCCTGGTCGTACCTGATGTTCTATGTCGACACCGGCTGGCTGGGCGCGCTGCAGCATGAACTGGGCGTCAGCGCCGACGGCCGCTTCATCCCCTACGCACCGATCCAGAGCCTCGACCCGGAATTGTTCGCCGGGCTGACCGGGCTGTACGCCACCCTGCTCGACCCGCAGGCGGACACGCTGCAGCGGCAGAGCGCGGCCGTCGAGTACTTCAGCCTGCTGCAGCAGACCCTCGCCCCGGCAGTCGCCCGCCCGGCCGCCGAGCCCGTCGAACAGCTGCGACGGGCGGCCGACTATATCGCCGAACATTGCACCGAGGCGCTGCGTCTGGAAGACATCTGTCAGGCTGCCGCGCTGTCGCCGTCCTATCTGATCCGCACCTTCAGGCAGCACTACGGCATGACCCCGCATGCCTATCTGCTCAACCGTCGCATCCAGCGCAGCCAGCATTGGCTGCGCCAGGGTCATGACCTCGCTGAAGTGGCACTGGCCGCGGGTTTTGCCGACCAGGCGCACTTCCAGCGTACCTTCAAGCGTCAGCTGGCGGCGACGCCCGGGCAATACCGGGCTCAGCCCGCCACTAGATAGAGCGCGCTGCCGGCCAGCAACAGCGCCATCGTTCGATTGAGCCAGCGCACCCGCCCCGGCTCCTGCAGATAGCGGCTGAGAAAAGCGCCAGCGCCGGCCCAGCAGGCAATCGAGCCATAACAGATGACGAAATACAGGCCGGCGAACAGCCAGACCCGCAGGACATCGCCGTTCGCCGCGAACAGCCCCATGCCCGCCACGGATGCCAGCCAGGCCTTCGGATTGAGCCATTGCATCAGCGCGCCGTTGAGCGCCGAGGGGCCGTTGCCGGCCGCCGCGGGTTCCAGCCGGCCGTCATCGGCTGCCAGCCGCCAGGCCATGTAGAGCAGGAAGGCCACCCCGCCCCACTGGATGCCACGCATCAGCATCGGCGCCCGCTCCAGCAGCTCGTAAAGCCCGAGACCGATCAGCAGCAGCAACAGGGTGAAACCAACCGTTGCGCCGGTGATGTGCCGAGCACTGGCGCGAAAGCCGAAACGCGCGCCACAGTTGAGCGCGACCAGGTTGACCGGGCCAGGGGTGATCGACGAAGCCAGGGCGAACGCGACCATCGAGAGGTAGAGGTCCATGAGTACTCTGCTTACCAGTGGAAGGAGTGAGCAGGCTATGGACGCATGAGGGGCATGGTATTGAAGGAAATTGCCCTGGTGGCCTGTGCGGTGAGTTGGTGGAGACCCGACTGAACTTACCAAACAGGCCACTATGCCTACAGGTGATGGCTGCCCGGATAGGGCCGCGCCTTTTCCAGTTCGCCGTCGCGACCGAACACTCGACCGACGCGGTGCGGCCATCCATGTAGGCATCCAGCGCGCTGTACATCTCGTCCTTGGTCAGGGTTCGCAATACGGTTTTCTGGGTCTGCTGGTCTTCCAATTCCCAGCCCATTTCGGTGGGTCTGACCTGATAAAGGTTCATGACGATTCCTCTAGGCAGCGATTGTCATGGGTGGGTGGGGCTCAGCTCGGCTCGTTGGAGCCGTCTTCTCCCTGGATGTCCGGATCGTCGGGCAGCGTTTCAGGCTCGTCAGGATCGTCCAGCGGCGAGGGCTGGTCGTCGTAATCCGGATCTTCGCCGGCGTTCTTTTCGCCGCCGTCGGTCATCGTCACATCAGGCTCATCGCCTGCCTGTTGGTCACTTGCTTTCATGGTCGCCTCGGCTTTCGCGGGTGAGTGACTGATACCGATTGGAGGCGACAAACCACGCGGCGTTCGAACCGCACGGCACCGGCGGTCCGAAGGTTGCGAACGGGCCATCCGGCGACGCTTCACGCAGGCGCTGGCCACTAAAGCTCCATGGCAGTTCGCCGATATCCCTAAATGTATCGAGCAGTGTCGTCCCGCCCTTATCCGCTCGGTCAGGAGATCATCGTGCAACAGCCCCGTGCTCGGATCGCCACGCAACTTGGCGTGGCACTTGCGCTCATCCTCGCCGTGGTCATCACCGGCAGTACGCTCTTCGCCCTTCGCTCGCTGAACGCTGCCAACCTCAATACCCGCGAACAACATCTCGCCAGCGAAGCACGGCTGCTTGCCGATCAGCTGGCCACCTTCCATGGCACGCTGCGCGAGAATACCCAGCGTCTCGCCGGTCTTTTCGAGAAGCGCTTTACCGATGGGTTGCAGCTCGACCCCGACCAGCGCATCGAGGTCGGCGGCGTCATGACACCAGCACTGATGCATGAGGGCGCGCCGCTGAACAATGATTTCAGCGTGGTCGACGATTTCCGCGAGATGACCGCCGGTGTCGCCACCGTCTTCGCCCGCGACAACGATGACTTCGTGCGGGTCAGCACCTCAGTCACCAAGCAGGACGGCAGCCGTGCCATCGGCACCCTGCTGGACCGCCAGCACCCGGCCTATCCGCTACTGCTGAGCGGCAAGCAATACATCGGCCGCGCGTTCCTGTTCGATCGCCATTACATGACCCAGTACACGCCGGTCAAAGATGCCAGCGGCCGGGTGACGGCGGTACTTTTCGTCGGTTTCGACTACACCGAGGCACAGCGCGTGCAGTTCGATGGCCTGACACGCTTTCGCATCGGCGAAAGCGGCTCGCTCGCCCTGCTCGACGAGAAAAAACAGTGGCTGGTGGCGCCGCCTGACCTGAGCCAGCCGGAGCAGGCGGCCGACCGGGTCGCCGAGCTGGGCGGTCAGAGCGGCAAGGGCGCTTACTGGACGGATGGCAGCTCCGATATCTACAGCGTCGCGACCTTGTTCGAGGGCGGCCCGTGGACGGTATTGGCGAGCATGCCGGCCGCGGAAATCCAGGACGTAACCTGGAGCATCGGGTTGCGCCTGGCCATCGGCAATCTGCTGGCGATGCTTCTTGCGGTCGCCGCCACCATCTGGCTGCTGCGCCATAAGCTCAAGCCTCTGGCGGCAGTAGTACAGCAGGCGCAGGCGCTCGGTGCCGGTGATCTCAGCGTGCGCTCGCAGGTACGCAGCAACGACGAGATCGGCCAGCTGGCGGACAGTTTCAACCGGATGGGTGAAGCGCTATCGGAGATGGTCGCGCGCATCCGCAATGCATCAGGCGAAGTCAGCCAACGTGCGCAACTGCTGGCCGGGCTATCCGGCGGTGCCAACGAAGGCATGGAGCAGCAGTCCGGTGAAATCACCAGCATGGCCGGTGCGGTCGAAGAGTTCAGTGCCACGTCACTGAACATCGCCGACAACATGCGCGACACCCAGCGCGTGGCCCGCGCCAATGCCGAGCAGACCAGCGTGGGCCGCGCCGCCATGGACGAGGCATCCGACGCACTGGCACAGATCGCCACGGCGCTGAGCGGCACGGCGCGCGTGGTAGAAAGCCTCGATCAGCGCTCGCAGGAAATCGGCAGCATCGTCGGCGTGATCACTGCCATTGCCGAGCAAACCAATCTGCTCGCACTCAATGCTGCGATCGAGGCGGCCCGCGCCGGTGAACAGGGACGTGGCTTTGCCGTGGTCGCCGACGAGGTTCGCAGCCTCGCTTCGCGCACTCGCGAAGCCACCGAGCGCATTACCGGCATGATCGGCCAGATCCAGACGCAAACCGGTAACGCCATGAGCACCATGGAGCTCGGCCAACGCCTGATGGATGACGGTCTCCAGCGCAATGCCAAGGTGGCCGCAGCCCTGACACTTATCGACGAACAGAGTCGCAGCGCCGACGAGCAATTCAGTGCCATCAGTACCGCTACTCAGGAGCAGAGCAGCACCGCGACCCTGCTGAGCAGCAACCTGCAGAGCATCGCGCTGGCGAATCAGGAACAGCGCGAAGTGGTCGCCAACCTGGCTGGAACCGCCAGCGAACTGGACAGGCTGGCAGCGGAACTGCGCACGCAGGTCGATCGCTTCCGCGCCTGACGTTGAACCGCGAGAACGCAGTCTGTGGCGCCAGCCCTGATCGGCGCCACAGCTCACGCTGAGCACCTGCGACTACGCTTGCGATTGCACTGCCCTGGCGGCTCCACCACACTGCCCACTCACACCCAACCGCAGTCGGAGATTCCATGCAGACACTCACCCCACAATCCCGCGCGGCCATTCTCGAAAACCCGGACGCCCTGGAATGCACCCTGTACCGCCCCGATGAGTACGACGAGGAGGCGGAAGAGCAGGACCTGGGAGACGCGCGCATCGTCATCAGCGGCCCCTTCGAAGCGCCAGCCGAGTGGGATGCCAAGGACCGTGACGACTACTTCGACGGCACCGCGCCGGAAGCCTTCGTCGTCGCCCGCATCGCCTGCCAGGCGGCGCCCGACTCCGGCGTCTACTTCACTGCCGTACCCGGCGACTATGCCGCCGTCACGGAAACCCCGGGCCGGATATCGATGTTCTACGTCTGGGACTGCCTGAACGATGCCGAAGGCCAGTACGTGCTGATCCGCGAGGAAGAAGACGAGGTCTGATCCAGCGCCGGCGATCACATTCACCCTGCGAACGTGCCGCGTTCGTAGGGTGGACAACCGCGCAGCCTTGCCCACACGCGTTGCAGCATCGGCCCGACCCGAAGCATTTCTGCAGTTGCTCCGCTGCGAACCCGAGCGCTGTTCGCCACCTCTTTGTTTGCGCTTTTGCTGCAAGCGCCGACCTCATCGCCCCGCTTTGCTGTCTACCGGCTGGAACCTCCATCCGCCCTACACGACGAGGACCTGCATGCGTTCCATGATCAGCGCCTGGCAGTCACCGGTTTCGCGCATGAAGCTGGTCGCCGGCCTTCTGTTGCTAATGGCCGCCCTGCTCTACATCGTCGCGACACGCTTCGAAGCCAGTCATCCGGCCTGGGGTTACGTCGCCTCGTTCGCCGAAGCCGCCATGATCGGCGCGATCGCCGACTGGTTCGCCGTCACCGCTCTGTTCCGCCACCCGCTGGGCCTGCCGATCCCGCATACGGCGATCATCCCGCGCAGCAAGGCGCGCATCGGGCAGAACCTGTCCAGCTTCATCACCACGCATTTCCTCGCCACGCCGCTGGTGCTGGCCAAGCTGCAGGAACTCGACATCGCCTCGCGCCTGGCCGATTGGCTGCGCCATCCGAGCAATGCCGAGGCGGTCGGCCGCCGACTCACCGGCGTTGCACATTTCGGTATCGCCGCGCTGCATGACGAGCGCGTGCGCGCCTTCGTCGAGGCCAAGGTGACCACGCGGCTGCGCAAGTTCGACCTCTCCGCCCCGCTGGCCCAGGCCTTGCGCGTGCTGACCAGCCAGGGCCGGCATCAGGCGATGCTCGACGAGCTGCTGATCCGCCTCGACTCGATCATGCAGGACGAGGAAACCCGCGCGCTGGTCGCCGACGCCATCAGCCGGGAAATCCGCACTCTGCGCTACCTCGGCCTGAGCCGGCCGGTGAGCGGCTGGTCGGCGAACAAGTTCGTCGACGGCCTGTCGGCGCTGATCGCCGAGATCGCCGCCGACCCCGAGCACCTGATCCGCCAGCGCTTCGACGAGCACGTCAGTGAATACATCGAGCGCCTGGAACAGGACCCACAATACGCCCTGGAGGTCGAGCGCATCCTCGCGCAGCTCTTGGAGCACCCGGCTACCAGCGCCTATTTCGGCAATCTCTGGCAGGAACTCACGGTCTGGCTGGAAAGCGACCTGGCCAGCGACGACTCACGCATCGGCCGACGCATCGTCAGCCTCTGCCGCGGCCTCGGTGACGGCCTGGCCGCTGACGACTCCATGCGCAACTGGATCAACGAGCAGTTGCTGGCCGCTGCGCCCGGCCTGTTGGAACGCTACCGCGGGCAGATCGGCGCCTATATCGCCCAGCGCGTGGAGAGCTGGGAGAGCCGCGAACTGGTCGAGCAGCTGGAACAGAGCGTCGGCAAGGACCTGCAGTACATCCGCATCAACGGCACCCTGGTCGGCGGGCTGGTCGGCCTGGCACTGCATGCGCTGACGCAGCTGGTGGCCGGCTGAATGCCGCTCAGGCGCGGCGCTGGCGCTCGCTCAGTTGGCTGAGGTTGACGGCGCTGCCGAGCGGCTCATCGCAGCGCAAGCTCGCCGGGGCGCCGCTCAGGTACCACAGGCGGTTGGCCAGGTCGTCGGCATCGCGCGGATCGTGGGTCACGCAGATCATCGCCATGGCCGGCTGCCGATCCAGCAGGCGGGCGATCAGCCCGCGCAGCTCGGCGGCGCGCTCGGCATCCAGCGAGGCGAAGGGTTCGTCGAGCAGCAACAGATCCGGCTTGATCGCCAGGCAGCGCGCCAGTGCCGCCCTGCGCGCCATGCCCAGCGAGAGCTGATCCGGCAGGCGGTCAGCCGCGCCACTCAGCCCGACCTCGGCCAGCAGCCGCTCGATATCCGCCGCGCCCGCGCCGACCAGCGCCAGGTTCTGCCGCACCGTGCGCCAGGGCAGCAGGCGATGTTCCTGAAACAGGTAGCCGACGCGCAAGCCGGCGCGCTGCTCGATCATCGGCCGCAGCTGCGGATCGAGCCCGGCGATGCCGTTGAGCAACGTGGTCTTGCCGACACCGGATGGCCCGAGCAGACAGATGCGATCGCCTTCGCGCACCTGCGCATCGATCGCGCCCAGCACGGCGTGACGGCCATCCAGGCGCAGCTCAAGCATGGCGCACACCCGCTTCTCGCCAGGACGATGCACGTCGCTCCAGCGGCTGCAACAGCGCCAGTTCGATCAACTGGACCACGGCGATGAAGGCCAGGCTGTAGGCGAGGATGCTCGCCACGTCGAACACCTGAAAGGCCATGTGCAGCTGAAAGCCGATGCCATCCGAACGCCCGAGCAGCTCGACCACCAGCACGATCTTCCAGATCAGCGCCAGCCCGCCGCGGGTCGCCGCCATCAGGTAGGGAAACAGCTGCGGCAGCCAGACATGCCTGATCCGCTGCCCGCGTGTGAAGCGGTAGACCAGGGCCATCTGTTCCAGCTTGGGATCGATACTGCGGGCGCCCTCGCGCACGGTGACGGCCACGTTCGGCACCTTGTTGATCACCACCGACAGCACCGCCGCGGCTTCCACCAGGCCGAACCAGACGTAGAGCAGGATGATGGTGACCAGCGCCGGCAGGTTGAGGAACAACACCAGCAGCGGATCGAGCACGGCATTGGCCAGCCGCGAGCGGCCCATCCACACGCCGAGCAACGTGCCCAGCACCATCGCCAGCACGAAGGCGAACAGCACGCGGCGCAGAGTTACCAGCAGGTGTTCTGGCAGCTCACCGCTCTGCGTGGCCTGCCAGAAAGTGTCGAAGACGGCGGCCGGAGTGGGCAGCAGCGGCGTCTGCACGACCAGCGCAAGCAGCGTCCAGAGTGCCACCGCGCATGGCAGGGCGATCCAGCAGGCCCAGCGCGAGCCGTTCATGGCGTGCTCTGGAACGACGCGGCCGGCATCAGTTTCGCCGGATCGGCACCGGTGAGGGTCAACAGTCGCTGCAGGTCGGCGATACGCCGCTCATCCAGCGGCTGCGGGATGCCGGCGAGGAAACTGTCGCGCAACGCGGCGAACACGCCATCCTCGTCGGCACGCATCAACGGCCGCAGCGCCTGCCAGTGCGCGGGCTCGCTGGCGAGTTCGTGCTTGGTCTGGCCCAGCGCCGTGGCGAAGCGCCGCAACAGCGCCTCATGCTCGACGGCCCAGGATTCGGGGAACAGATAGCCGAGCACCGGCAGGTCAGGGTCGAGCGCCAGCGCCTGCAACAGATCGGCCAGGCCGAACGCTACCTGCACACCACCCTCGCCACGCATACGCGCGGAGAAATGCCAGAAGGTCAGCAGCGCATCGACCTGACCGCGGCGCAGGGCCTGGCTGAGCAGAGGCGGTGCGGCGTACTGAACGGTCGCCTGTCTGGCCAGATCAATACCGTCCTGGGCCGCGGCATGCTGCAGCAACTGCCAGCCCAGCCCGTCCGGCCCGCCAGCGACGCCGATGCGCTTGCCGCGCAGGTCGGTCAGCGTGCGGATGGCGCTGCTTTCGGGCACCAGCACTTCGCCGATCTGCGAGGAAAAGGGTACGTAGCGATAGGCCGTGCCGGCCTGGTAACGCGCCTGCGCCCAGAGCAGGTCGCTCACCGCGCCGTCGACGCTGCCACTGGTCAATGCCAGGCGCGAAGCCGGCACATCGGCCACCAGCCGCACCTTCAGCTCGAAGCCGTTGGCACGGTCCAGTCCTCGACGCTTGAGGTGCTCGAGCTCCCAGTGTGGCGTGCCGAACTGCAGCACGCTGAGGGTCAGCACCGGCAGCTCCTGCGACTGCGCCCACAGGGGCAGCAGCACAAGCGCCAGCAGCGCACGGCGAGCGCGCAGAACGAACCGGGTGAGGAAGGGCAATGAAGACATCATGCCCGCAGGGTACGAAGCCCCCTGCCGGCCACGAATTGTACTTTGGTGCCTGTTGGTTGCTGCGATGGTCGCAGCGGGCTTGACCCCGCCACGACATCGCCGCCTGGCTCAGCCCTGCGCGGCGATACGCTGCAGCAAGCGCGCCTGGAGCTGTTCCAGATCGGCCGGATCGGCCTTGCCGGCGGCATGAATGCCAAGCCCCTCGCCCGAGTAGCGCGGCACGATATGCACGTGGATGTGGAACACCGTCTGCCCCGCCGGCGCGCCATTGAACTGCGCGACCTGCACGCCATCGGGCTGCAGTTCGTCGACGATCACGCGGGTGAGCTTCTGCACTACGCCCATGACCTTGGCCAGCGCTTCGCTATCCACATCGAGGATGTTGCAGGCCGCCGAGCGCTTGGGAATCACCAGCGTGTGGCCGAAGGACTGCGGGAACAGGTCGAGGAAGGCCAGGACGTCGTCGTCCTCGTAGAGTTTGTAGCAGGGCGCATCGCCACGAATGATCTGGGCGAAGATGTTCTGCGGGTCATAGGGCGTGGTCAGGGACACCTGGAGTTCTCCGGCAAGTGGAAAAGGCAGACATTAGCATTCTCCGCGCGGCTGCGACCTGTGCAGCGATGCTTCGGAACGTTGCGGGCTTGGCGGCGCTCTCAAGCTCATCACCCCGCGATCCGAGGTTATTCCGATGCACGTACGCGTTGTCGCCCCGATTGCCGCTGCAGTCGCGCTCTGCCTGTCTTCACTGTCTGTCATGGCCGCCGAGCTCAAGCCCGCCGAACTGCTCGAACAGGCCAGGGCCGAACAGAGCGCCTATCTCGAAACCGTGAAAAAGCTGGTGGCGGTGGACACTGGCACCGGCCAGGCGAAGGGTCTGGCCACGGTCAGCCAGATGCTGGTCGAACGCCTGCAGGCGCTGGGTGCCGAGGTCAGCACCAGCGCGGCGACGCCGTCGGCCGGCGACAACATCGTCGGCACCCTCAAGGGCACTGGCGGCAAGGACTTCCTGCTGATGGTGCATTACGACACGGTGTTCGCCGAAGGCACCGCCGCAGAACGCCCGTTCCGCATGGACGAGCGGCGCGCCTACGGCCCCGGCGTGGCCGATGCCAAGGGCGGCGTAGCGATGATTCTGCATGCACTGGAACTGCTCAAGGCGCAGCGGTTCGACGACTACGGCACCATTACCGTGCTGTTCAACCCGGATGAGGAAATGGGCTCGGCCGGCTCGAAGAAGATCATCGCCGAACTGGCCCGCAAGCATGACTACGTCTTCTCCTACGAGCCGCCGGATCGCGATGCGGTGACCACCGCCACCAATGGCATCAACGCGGTGATGCTGGAGGTGAAGGGCAAATCCTCCCACGCCGGCTCCGCCCCGGAGGACGGTCGTAACGCGGTGCTGGAACTGGCGCACCAGCTGGTGCAACTCAAGGACCTGGGCGATCCGGACAAGGGCACCACGGTGAACTGGACCATGATCGCCGGCGGCGAGAAGCGCAACATCATCCCGAACAAGGCCACCGCCGAAGCGGACATGCGCTACTCCGACATCAGCGAGACCGACCGCGTGCTCGCCGATGCGCAGAAGATCATCGAGAACAGGCTGATCGACGACACCCGCGTCGAGCTGCGCATCGACAAGGGTCGCCCACCGCTGGCGAAGAATCCGGCATCGGAGCGCCTGGTCGCGACGGCGCAGCGCCTGTATGGCGAAATCGACCAGCGTATCGAGCCGATCGCCATGCGTTTCGGCACCGACGCCGGCTACGCCTACGTGCCGGGCAGCGACAAGCCGGCCGTGCTGGAAACCATGGGCGTGGTCGGCGCCGGGCTGCACGCGGAAGACGAGTACATCGAGCTGTCGAGCATCGCGCCGCGGCTGTATCTCACCACGGCGATGATCCGTGCGTTGTCCACCGAGCCAGCGCCTGATTGATCGACGCGGAACGCACCGTCTTCCCTCCGATGCGGCACAATCGCGCCTTTGCGAGCCGTCATCCGGAGGGAAACATGCAGCTGGCCAGGATCGAACGACTGCTCATCGGCAAGGCCGTAGCCTTTACCCGCCCCGGCAGCCGCAGCGCCATCGCCAAACAGCCGGTTGAAGGCGCCGTGGCGGTCGGGGCCGAGGGGCTGGAGGGCGACGAACAGGGTGATCGCCGCGTTCACGGCGGTCCGTACAAGGCGGTCCACCATTACCCGTTCGAGCACTATCGCAACTGGCGCGAACAGCTCGGCGATTCGCCGCTGCTGCAGCAACCCGGCGCCTTCGGCGAAAACATCAGCACCCGTGGACTCGTCGAGGCCGATCTGTGCCTGGGTGATGTGCTGCGCTGTGGCGATGCGTTGCTGCAGGTCGCCCAGACCCGCCAGCCGTGCTGGAAGCTCAACGATCGGTTCGGCGTCGCGGACATGTCCTTGCGCGTGCAGCAGAGCGGCATGACCGGCTGGTACTACCAGGTGCTGGAGCCCGGCCAGTTGCAGGTCGGACAGGCGCTCGTGCTGGAGCAGCGGCCGTTCCCGCGCTGGTCGCTGACGCGGGTAATGGATGTGCTTTACCGGCGCACGCTCGAACGGGACGCGCTGGTGGAACTGGCCGAACTGCCGCTGGTGCCGAACTGGCGCACCCTGGTCGAGCGACGGCTGCAAGCGAATGCCGTCGAAGACTGGAACAAGCGCCTCTACGGGGCCAGCGACGCCTGAGCCGCAACGCCGTCGTCAGCGCTTCCCGGATGGCCGACCGCCCAGCTGCAAGGCAGTAGGCGAAATGCCACGCTGCGGGTATCTTCGCCACCTCCCATTTCAGGACTGCCCGCTCGATGCTTCGCTTCGTCACCCTCTGCGCACTGGCGCTGTTCGCCTGCTCTGCTCACGCCAAGGTCGAGGTGCTGCCGCTGGAGCATGAAGATCAGGGCCTGGTGCTGGTCGCACGGGTCACCGAACAGATCGCGCCGGGCGACTACGAGGCGCTGCTCAAGGGCATCATGGCCCACCCGGGCAAACACGCGCGCCGGCTGCTGATCCTCGACAACATCGGCGGCAGCGCAGCGGAAGCCATGCGCATGGGCTATCTGCTGCGCGAGACGGGTTTCGACGCCCTGGTACCGGCCACCGCGGTCTGCCAGGGCAGCTGCATCTATCTGCTGGCGGCGGGACGGCAGCGCACCGTGCGCGGCCATGTCGGCCTGCATCGGCCCTACGTCGCCAATGGCGAGTCGGCGCTGTCCATCAGCCAGCGACCACACCGCGCACCACGCATCTATTTCCGGGACATGGGCGTCAATACACGGCTGGTGGACGACATGCAGCTGATCGAACCGTGGCGCATGCGCGTGCTCACGCCAAAGGAGCTCGCGCGTTATCGGCTGCAATAGTGTGATTCGCCGGCTGCGCTACTGCATGCCGGTCGTCGCGCTATCACTCGGCCTGATCCTCGGCATGCTCGAGCCGATCGGCGCGCTGGCTGTGCTGCTATTCGCTGGCTGGCTTGTCGCCCAGCCGCGTATCCCCAACCCGCTGTGGCTGCTCGGCACGCTGCTTGGCGCGCTGTTGCTCGCCGCGCATCTGCTACCCGGCTTCAGCTCGCTGCCGCTCGGCGCGCCGCAGGATCTGGGCGGTGCCTCGCCCTGGCAATTGCGCATCAGCCCGGACAAGGCGATGGTCGCGGCACTGCTGCTGGCCTGGTGGCTGGGCCAGCCACGAACCGATTGGCGCTCGATCAGGCTCACCCTGCTTGCGTCGGCCGCCTGCCTGATTCTCGTCCCGCTGCTGGCGCTGGCCTCTGGCGTGCTGGGCTGGCAACCGAAATGGCCGGCGCTGTTCCTGCCCTGGCTGCTGATCAACCTGGGCATCACCTGCCTGGCCGAAGAGCTGATCTTTCGCGGCCTGCTGCAGCGTGCATTGGTCGGCCGCTTCGGTGCGGTCGTCGGCATCGGTCTGGCGAGCGCCCTGTTCGGCGCCGCGCACCTGCCGGCCGGCTTCGGTTTCGCCGGGCTCGCCACGCTGGCCGGTCTGGGCTACGGCCTGGCCTTCCATTACTCCGCTGGCCGCCTGTGGGTCGCGGTACTGCTGCACGGTGCGGTCAACAGCCTGCATCTGCTTCTGCTGACCTATCCGCTGCCCTGAGCAAAGAAGTTCTCAAAGACCTGTCGATTCCTACCGCGCCCGTTCGACCAATGATCGGAGTCGGCGGAAATTGCCGTATGCCCGTCTAGGCTCTTTCCATTCCACTGAAGGAGTCCACCGATGCGTTTCATGGTGATGATCAAGGCCACCCCACAAACCGAAGCCGGCGAGATGCCCAGCGAGGACGTTCTCACGGCGATGGGCCGCTACAACGAAGACCTGGCCAATGCCGGCGTGCTGCTCGGCGGCGAAGGCCTGCAGCCCAGTCGCAAGGGCGCGCGGGTCCGTTTCAACGGCGGCCAGTGCAGCGTCACCGATGGCCCGTTCGCCGAAACCCACGAGCTGATCGCCGGCTACTGGCTGTTCCAGACCGCCTCGTTGCAGGAGGCCGTCGACTGGGTCAAGCGTTGCCCGCAGTCGGCCATCGGCGCTACGGAAATCGAGATTCGCCAGATATTCGAAGCGAAAGACTTCGGCGCCGAGTTCACCCCCGAACTGCGCGAGCAGGAAGACCGCCTGCGCGCGCAACTCAATCAATGACCGCAAGGAGCAAGCAATGAAGATCACCACCTACCTCACTCTCGACGGCACCACCCGCGAAGCGTTCACCTTCTACAAGGATGTGCTGGGCGGCACGCTGGACATGATGACCTTTGCCCAGGCGCCGGATGCCGAGCAGTTTCCCGCCGAGTACCGCGAGCGGATCATGCACGCCTGCCTGAACCTCGGCGATGGTGTGCTGATGGCCTCCGACTCCTTGCCCAACACCTGTGGCGGTGGGCCGTACGAAGGCATCAAGGGTTGCTCGGTTTCCCTGCATCCGACCAGCGTGGACGAAAGCGAAAAGCTGTTCGCCGCACTGGCCGAGGGCGGCACGGTGATCATGCCGCTGGAGAAAACCTTCTGGGCCGAGCGTTTCGGCATGCTCACCGACCGCTTCGGCGTGTCGTGGATGGTTAACTGCGAGCAGGGCTGAAGCATTCAGCCCTTTTACGCCAGGGACTATCGTGGTTGATTCGCATCTGGGGAGGCAGCGACTTTTGTTATAACGTATCGCACCTTTCGGCGGGCGCAACGAGTCTGCGCCTGCATTGCGATCATCCTGCTGTGAGCCGCTCATGCCCTCCCCCGATTTCACTCCGCCAGCCGCGGCGCGTCTGCAATCCATCGACGCGCTGCGCGGCCTGGTGATCCTGTTCATGCTGCTCGACCATGTCCGTGAAACCTTTCTGCTGCATATGCAGGTGCCCGACCCGATGGACGTGGCGGTCACCGAGCCGGCGTTGTTCTTCAGCCGCACCCTGGCACATCTCTGCGCGCCGGTATTCATCTTCCTGACCGGCCTGTCAGCCTTCCTTTATGGCGAAAAGCACCAGGACCGCCGTGCAGTGTCGAGCTTTCTGCTCAAACGCGGGCTGTTCCTGGTGGCGCTCGAATTCACCCTGGTCAACTTCGCCTGGACGTTCCAGTTCCCGCCGCAGGTGATCTATCTGCAAGTGATCTGGGCGATCGGCCTGAGCATGCTGGCGCTCTCGGCGCTGCTTTGGCTTCCGCGCCCTGCGCTGATCGTGCTGGGACTGGTGATCATTGGCGGCCACAACCTGCTCGATCCGCTGCAGTTCTCCGCAGTCTCAGCGTTGCACGTCCCCTGGGCCATCCTGCACGACCGCGGCTGGATCGAGGTTTCGGAAAACCTGCGGCTGCGCACTTCCTATCCGCTGCTGCCGTGGATCGGCGTGATCGCCCTTGGCTACGCTGTCGGGCCCTGGTTCGCCAGGGACGCCGATCCAGAACGACGCCAGAGCTACCTGGGCGGTTGGGCTCAAGGCGCCTTGCTCACCTTCGTTCTGCTGCGGCTGATCAACAGCTACGGCGAGCAGCCCTGGGTCGTCGGCGAGGACGGCCTGCGTACGCTGATGAGCCTGCTCAACGTCACCAAGTACCCGCCGTCGCTACTGTTCCTGTGCCTGACGCTGGGTGGCGGGCTGCTTCTGCTGCGTCACTTCGAACGCCAGCAGGGCCGTGCCTGGCTGCGAACGCTCAGCGTGTTCGGTGCGGCACCGATGTTCTTCTACCTGCTGCACCTGTACGTGCTGAAGCTGCTCTACCTCGCCGCCGTCGCGATCTGGGGGCTGAATCGCGGTACTCATTTCGGCTTCGACGCCGTGTGGCCGCTGTGGCTGTGCACCCTGGTGTTGGCAGTGGTGCTGTTCCCGGCGGTGCGCTGGTTCGCCGATCTCAAGGCACGCCGTCGGGACATCGCCTGGCTCAAGTATCTGTAAACAATGGCCGCTCAGCCCGCGCCTGTTGCCAGCACGGTTGCCGGCTCGGCGCTTTCGAATGATCGTTTTCAAAAGCGCCGAGCCTGCCACGGTCATGCAGGTTTCAGAACAGACCGAGCGCCCAGGCAACGAAGAACAACACCAGGGAAAAGCCCCACATCCACCACAGCGAGTAGCGGATGTGCCGGCCCAGGTCGAGACCGGCCAGCCCGAGAGCAAGCCAGAGCGCTGGCGAGAAGGGGCTGATGAAGGTGCCGATGATGTTGCCAATGGTCATGGCATAAACAACGCTCGCCGGCTCGACACCATGGTTCGCCACCACTTCCAGCGTTACCGGCAGCAGGCCGAAGTAATAGGCATCGGTGCTCAACATCAGCTCCATCGGCAGACCGAACACGCCGAGGATGATGTGCAGATTGGGCACCATCGAGGCTGGCAACACCTGAACCAGATCCTGCGCAATGGACGTCAGCATGCCCGTACCGGTGAAAATACCCAGCATCGAGCCGGCCGCCAGAATGATCATGCCCATACTCAGCGCAGCCGGTGCATGGGCGGCGATGCGTTGCATCTGGGCCTTGCCGCCGGGGTAGTTGACCAGCAACACCAACGACAGCCCGATCATGAAGATGTAGCCGGCCGGCAGCACACCGGCGAACAGCGAGATCAGCACCAGCAGGAACAGACCACCATTGACCCAGAGCCGGCCTGGGCGCTCCAGCGCACGTTCTTCTTCGGTGGGCTCGTGGAGATTGTGGTGGCTTTCGACCAGTACATCGACATCGGCACCACCGACGCCCGATGCGATGCGCCGCTGCTCACGCCAGCCCAGCAACGCCGCCAGCGCCACCAACAGCGCCACGCCGACGCCCTGAATGGCGATCAACGGACGCCACAGCTCGGTGACTTCGATACCCGTGACCGCCGCCGCACGGCCGAGCGGCCCTGCCCAGGGCACCATGTTGAAGATGCCGGCACCGAGGGCCAGCAACAGCAACATCAGGTAAGGGCTCATGCGCAGCTGTCGATAAAGCGGCAGCAAGGCGGGAATCGTCAGCAGAAAGGTAGTCGCACCGGCGCCATCGAGGTGCGCCAACATACCGATCACGGCGGTGGCCACCGTAACAGCGATGACATTGCCGCGAGTCAGCTTCACCATTGTCCCGATAATGGGGCGGAACAACCCGGTATCCTGCAGAACACCAAAGAAAGTGATGGCGAAGACGAACATGGTGGCGATGGAGATCACCTTGCCCAGGCCATCGGCGAAGAACCCGGTAATGGCCTCCAGCCCGAAACCTGCGAGCAAGGCGCCTGCCAGGGGCACCAGGATCAGCGGCAGAATGGGCGCCATGCGCCCGACGAGCAACAACACAACCAGGCTGCAAATGGTCAACAGACCAATCAAGGTCAACACAGCTTATCTCCTCATTATTTTTATCCAGCTGAAACAGCTAAACCCGGAGACTACGAAGCCAAGCTTTCAGCAACCTTTACCCGGCCCCATGAAAACAGGCACAACTGTGAGGGGATATGTCGGGAGAAACGCAACGGCGACCGCGCCGGCAACACTCGACCAATCGTGATCACCTGACTGCAGAAGGAACAGTGGCGTGGATCTGTTATTTCTCGGCACCTCATCCGGCACCCCCACCCGCGCCCGCAACGTGTCCGCCCTCGCCTTGCTGGAGGACACCGGCAAGAGTTGGTACCTGATCGACTGTGGCGAAGGCACCCAGCACCGGCTGCTGCGCACACCACTGTCGCTGCACGACCTGCGTGCCATCTGCATCACCCATGTGCACGGCGACCACTGCTACGGTCTGCCCGGCCTGCTCGCCAGCGCCGGGATGATGGGGCGCAAGGCCGCGCTGACGATCATCGCCCCGCACGGCATCGAAACCTGGGTGCGCGCGACGCTGGAGATGAGCCAGAGCTGGCTGGGCTACGACCTCGAATTCCATGCAGTCGAATCGCTGGGCGAATGGCGCAGCCCGAACATGCGCATCGAGGCCACCGCCCTGTCCCACCGCGTGCCCTGCTACGGCTACAGCTTCACCGAGGCCCGGCCCGATCCGCGCCTGGACATCGACCGCCTCGAACGCGACGGCGTACCCCGCGGGCCACTCTGGGGCCAACTGGCGCGCGGCTTCGATGTCGAGCACGAAGGCCGGATACTGCGCAGCGACGACTACCTGAGCTTCAGCCGTGCGCCGCAACGCATCGTCATCGGCGGTGACAACGATCGGCCCGAACTGCTTGCCGACGCCTGTCGCGGCGCCCAGTTGCTGGTGCACGAGGCGACCTACACCGAAGCGGTGGCCAACGACGCACGCAACGGTTTCGGCCACAGCACTGCGGCATCGGTAGCGCGCTTTGCGCAAACGGTCGGACTGCAGAACCTGGTGCTGACCCACTTCAGCGCGCGCTATCAGAAGAACGCCGGACGTGGTCACTCGATCGACGACCTGCGCGCCGAAGCCAGCGCGCTCTACGCCGGCCAGCTGCTGCTCGCCGAAGACTTCATGCGCCTGCACCTGGGCAAGGACGGCCAACTGACGCCCATCGAGGCAGCTCGCCCGCGCTGAACGCCGTAAAGATCGTCTGCAAACGCGGCATCTCCTGCCCGGCTGACTACACTGGCTGCTGCACCCGCTGTCAGCGCAAACACCCAGCATCGCTTTCGATACTCGACGGAGCCGCCGATGGAACGTCTTACCGCGAAAGACTTCGCCCCCGAACTGCTCGAGCTCTACGACTTCTACGTCCACGGCAAGCTCAGCCGGCGGGAATTCCTCGACCGCGCCGCGGCTTTCACCCTGTGCAGCACGACCGCCGTGGCGGTGCTCGATGCGCTCACGCCCAACTATGCGTTGGCCCAGCAGGTCGCCTTCACCGATCCGGACATCGTCGCCGAATACGTCAACTACCCATCACCCAGCGGCCACGGTGAGGTGCGCGCCTATCTGGTCCGTCCGACCAAGGCCGAGGGCAAGGTGCCAGGCATCGTTGTCGTCCACGAAAATCGCGGCCTCAACCCCTACATCGAAGACGTCGCCCGGCGCGTGGCCAAGGCCGGTTTCATCGCCCTGGCGCCGGACGGGCTGAGTTCGGTCGGTGGCTATCCCGGCAACGACGACAAGGGCCGTGAACTGCAGGCCGCGGTCGACCCGCAAAAGCTGATGAACGACTTCTTCGCCGCCATCGAATGGCTGATGGCCCATGAGGCGACTACCGGGAAGGTCGGCATTACCGGCTTCTGCTATGGCGGTGGCGTGGCCAATGCCGCCGCAGTCGCATACCCGGAACTGGCGGCAGCGGTGCCGTTCTATGGGCGCCAGGCCGATCCGGCGGATGTCGAGAAGATCCAGGCACCGTTGCTGTTCCAGTTCGCCGAACACGACGAGCGCATCAATGAAACCTGGCCCGCCTATGAGGCCGCGCTCAAGGCGGCCGGCAAGCACTACGAGGCCTACATCTACCCCGGCACCCAGCACGGCTTTCACAACGACAGCACCCCGCGCTACGACGAGCAGGCGGCGGAGCTGGCCTGGCAACGCACCATCGCCTGGTTCCAACGTTATCTGAGCTGAGGTGCCCCCTGTGGCGGGCGTGATCGCCATGAATCCAACTGAGCCGACCCAGTCGCCAGACGCTGTGTAGCGCAGCGCGGGTTGCAACTGCCCGCCTCTCCCAATCGCAGCAACCGATAACGGATACATCCATCACCGCATGTTGACGTTTACGTAAAAGACCAGTACTGCTATGCGGTCCGCACCGCTCAGGAACGCCTCCATGACCACTAGCGCAACGCTCGGCAGCGCCCCGACCGATCTCTGGGTACAGAGCACGTTTGGGCAGATGTTCGTCCGCAGCTGGTTCCCCGACGCTGGCACCCTGCGCCCGAACCGAGCACCGATCCTGCTGCTGCACGAGTCGCTCGGCTGCATCGAACAATGGAAGGATTTTCCCGCCGCGCTCGCCAATGCCACCGGCCGCACGGTGGTCGCCTATGATCGGCTGGGCTTCGGTCGCTCCGACCGACTGAATGCCCCGCCCGCGCCGACCTTCGTCGAGGATGAAGCCGCGCATGGCTTCGCCCATGTACTGGAACATCTGGGTATCGAGCGTTTCGTGGTGGTCGGCCACAGCGTCGGCGGCAGCATGGCGGTGCACTGCGCCGCGCAATATCCCGAAGCCTGCCAGGCGATGATCACCATGTCGGCGGTCACCTTCGTCGAAGCACGCACGCTGGAAGGCATCCGCCAAGCCAGAAGCTGGTTCGCCAACCCCGCACAGCGCGAACGCCTGCGCCGCTACCACGACGAGCGTAGCGACTGGGTGCTCAGCGCCTGGATCGACACCTGGCTCGCCCCCGACTTCGCCTCCTGGACCCTCGCCCACACCCTGCCTCAAGTACGCTGCCCGGCACTGGCCATCCATGGCGACAACGACGAATTCGGCTCGGAACGCCACCTGCAACTGATCGCTACACACGCCAGCGGCCATGTCGAACAGGCGCTGCTGCCAGGCGTAGGCCATGTACCGCATCGCGAGCAACCGGATGTGGTACTGGAGCGGATTGGGCGATTTCTGCAGGCGATGGCGTAAGGCGTTGCCTTTCACAGTCCTGGACGAAAAAGAGTATTGGAGGATTGGGGAGGATTGCTTGGATGGTCAGTCCGTTACATGGCTGTGTTGCGGGATGAAGGAGAGTATTGGGGTATCGGCCAGAAGCGGACTAGCTAGTGTGGACCCACTGGGTACACTTCCCGTCCGCTGAGTTCAGTCCATGTCCACCCTTCCCACGAAACAGGTACCATCATGTGGAGTGTTTGTTCTAGCGGCGAAATGCTTGCATAGGGAAACAGCTGGATACCCTACACGCGCTTGACCTGCAGTCGAGCAGCCTACAATCCTCCAGCTAGTTTTTTATTGGACGGGCTCGCCGATAGCGTTGCCGCGGCACGTACCGAAACTAACTTCAGAGGGCTCAGCTTGGCCAACGGCTGACCTTAAGCGCCAGGGAGGCTCAGATGAGCGATGATGTAGTTGAAAGCGGAAGCAACGACCTGCACAGCCATGAGGTAGCTGCCCCAACCTCCGAGTCCTTGACTGTCGAAGACACGTCGCCAATTGAGCCAATCGAGCCCCCGTCAGTCAAAACGGTGAAGATCCAAACCACCATCGTCGCCAAGCTCAACCTCGCCGACTATCAGAATGCTGTTCCGCTTATCCGTGAACTACGCGTCATCAACGAGACCACAACGAAGTACGGCGATCTAGAACTTACGCTGTCCTCCGACCCAACAGTTTTCAAGCCGAAAACCTGGCATATCTCTGAGCTCGGGGCGCAGGTTTTTCGGCAAATTCCAGGGCTCGACCTGGCCGTCGATGGAGGCATGCTTGCCAAACTGACCGAGGCCGAGCACTCGACACTCAACTTCGTCCTGACCTGCAGAGCTGACTCTCCGGAAGAACCCCGCGCAGTCATTGCTCAGACTGAACTCCCGCTGGAAGTATTGCCACGGAATCAGTGGGGAGGCCTGGCCCACCTTCCGGAATTAACGGCCGCGTTCGTGCAGCCCAACGACCTGGCCGTGGAGGCCCTGCTTAAGAAGGCGGCCGAACTGCTGCGCAAGAACGGCAAGAGCGCCGCTCTCGATGGTTATACGAGCGGCTCAGAGCATGCCTGGGAAATCGTTTCCGCAGTCTGGAGTACGGTGGTGTCCATGGGGCTGGACTATGCGCTACCGCCGGCCAGTTTCGAGAGAGACGGGCAGAAAGTGCGAAGCCCCAGCCACTTGGCTGAGCACGGTCTTGCGACCTGCTTCGACACCACCATGCTGTTTTGTGCCCTACTTGAGCAAGCAGGCCTTAATCCTCTGATCATCTTCACGCATGGCCACGCTTTTGCCGGCGTATGGCTGAAGAACGAAGAGTTCACGACAACTGTCGTCGACGATATCGCCGCTCTGCGCAAGCGCATGAAGCTCAACGAACTTGTGCTGTTCGAAACCACTCTCGTAACCCAGCGCCCGTCGGTGGGGTTGCGTTACGCCATCGAGCGTGGGGCGGATCACCTTGCCGAAGGTAAAGAGACTTCGTTCGAAATGGCGTTGGACATTCGTCGAGCACGCTTGCAGCGAATCAAGCCAATGGCCAGCGGCGACGCGCAAGTTCATGGTAGTGGTGCCGCTCAAGAAGAAACCACTCCAGTGTTTACCCCCGAAATCGAAGCGCCCATGGCCTTACCGAGCGATGTCGCGGATACCATGGATATCGCCGGCCTCGACCCTCGGGATCGTCTCGGTCGCTGGCAGCGCAAGCTGCTCGACCTGTCTCTACGAAACAACCTGCTCAACTTCAAAGCCGGAAAAAAAGCGCTCAAGCTGGAGGCACCTAACCCAGGCGCGCTCGAAGATTTGTTAGCCACCGGCAAGCAAATCAAACTGATGACACGACCGGATCTGATGGATGGTGCAGATCCGCGCGACAAGGAGCTTTACGAAGCCCGTGAGCATGAAAACGTTCGGAGGCAACACGCACTGGATGCACTTAAGCGTAATGAGGTATTCATCGCCTTGTCGCAAGCAGAACTCGACAGCCGCTTGATCGAGCTGTACCGGGGAGCCAGGACCAACCTTCAGGAAGGGGGCGCCAACACCCTGTTCCTCGCTCTTGGATTCCTTTCATGGACACGGGAGGATCGGGACAACCAACGCTATCGTGCACCGCTGATCCTGATTCCGGTGACGCTGGAGCGGAAAAGTGCGCGCTCGGGCTTTACGATCATCCTGCATGACGACGAACCACGCTTTAACCCGACCCTGATCGAAATGCTGCGCCAGGACTACGATCTGAACCTTGGCGTTGCCGAGGGTGAGTTGCCGCGAGACGAATCGGGCCTGGACATCGATGCGATCTGGCGCAACGTCGCGCATGCAGTCAAGGACATCAAAGGCTGGGAAGTGAGTGAGGACGTTGTTCTCTCAATGTTTTCCTTCGCCAAATATCTGATGTGGAAGGATCTCACCGAGCGCACCGATGCTCTGCGGGACAACCCAGTGGTACGTCATCTGCTGGATACGCCCCGCGACGCGTATGCCTCAGCCACTAATACCCCCTTCCCTGCCAGCAACAGGCTCGACGCCGAGTACAGTCCGAAGCAGGTTTTCTGCCCCCTACCCTATGACTCGTCACAGCTGTCGGCGGTGCTGGCTGCGTCACAGCAGAAGGACTTCGTCCTGATCGGGCCGCCGGGAACCGGCAAAAGCCAAACCATCGTGAACATGATCGCCCAGTTCATCGCCGAAGATAAACGCGTGCTTTTCGTCTCGGAGAAGATCGCGGCGCTCAATGTGGTGTACCGCCGCCTACGCGAAGTGGGGCTGGGCGAGTTCTGCCTGGAGGTTCACTCCAATAAGGCGAGCAAGACGGATGTGCTGTCGCAACTCAATGCCGCTTGGCAGGCTCGCGGCAACGCGGACGCTGAGACCTGGAAAGTCGAGGCCGAACGCCTTGAGTCGCTGCGCACGGGCCTCAACATCTACGTCGATCGATTGCACCATCGTTACCCAAATGGGCTGAGTATCTACGACGCAATCGGCGCCACCATCGCCGGCCAAGACCTGCCCGTTGTTTCGCTGTCATGGCCCACACCGCTGATGCATGACCGAGAGGCGTTGCATCGCCTGCTGGAAATCACTGATCGCCTGGAAGTGAATGCGCAATCGATTGGGTACCACAAGCTGACCGAACACCCCCTTGGCGCTATTAGCCAGCATGATTGGTCACCAACCTGGCAGCAGCAGGTAATCCTAGCCGCGCGCGAGGTTATCCCAGCAATCAATTCGGTTGCGATGGACGCAGCAAACTTCATTGGGGCGGCTAACCTTCCCAACGCAGAGCTCACTCTTACCGTGCGCGACGGCCTCTCCGCTCTCGCCACCACCCTGCCCCAGGCAGCCGGACAGGATTGGCGATTCGCCCTTAGGCCAGATGCCCGCCTCATTGCACAGCGCTTACAACAAGGTTGTGAGCTGGTTAACTTGCATCGCGAGATCAACGGCAAGCTTCCAGCGCCCTGGTCGCAAACCACGATTACTGCATGCCAGGATGGCTTAGAGCTTCTTGAACAGCACACCCGGCTGACGCAGTCGTTGCCGGAGCCACTCTCCGTTCCGACCATGGTCGTGCTGTCACAGGCACTCAAGCTGTTTGACGAAATCGCAGCACTGCATCAGTGCCTATCGGTTACCTACGGCCCCGGCATTGAAGATCTGGATGTCGCCGCGTTACTTGACGAATGGAACCAGGCCGACCAATCGTTCTGGCCTAAGTCCTGGCTGAGTAAGCGGCGGATCAAGCAGCAACTAAGTCAGGTCATCGACGGAAACTCCGAAGCCAACATCCCCGTCGACCTCCAGAACTTGGCCTCAATCCGAACTGTGCGTCAGCAGATAGAAGGCTTGCGGCTCGATTCCGAAACCGCCGAGTTCTGGCGGGGAGCGAGCTCAGATCCGGCTGTAATCCACCAAGTGAAAACGCTTCAAGTCGCCATTCAAGCAGCCAAGGAGAACCGTGGCTGGGAAGATGTAGGCTTTGAACTGATCAGTCAGGGTGTGGCCGGCCCTGCGCTGAAGGGCACACTTGACGCGATGCGTGAACAACGCGCGCTTGAGCGGAGAATTACGGCCCACGGCGAGTCTCTGAAGTTAGCCGACGCAGGCCTATGGCGGGGTCTCAACACCAGTAAAACCAATCTCGCTGCCGCGATTGCATTTCAGAAAGAACGTCGTGCGATAGCCGAGGAAGGGTGCTTGGAACAGGACCATGACCTGATCGCCAGCGGCAAGTGTGGGCCGGCACTGCAGGCAGAGCACAACTTGCTCGAACATCGGGCAAACAGCGAACGGGGCCTTAAGGAATACGCAGAGCTGCGTGACCTCGCTGCCGGCATCTGGACCGGTTTACACACCAAGACAGACATGGCTTTGGCCGCAGTGAATTTCCAAGGGCACATCGCAACCGCCGTTTCCCAATTAGCACGTACCTCCGACGAAATCACCGCCCTGAAGTCGGCGTTGACGCAGCTACTGGGTGATGGCAACGCCCTCCTCGAACCGCAAGGGCTGGTTAACCAATATGGTCGGCAGTATCTGGATTCCTCGGCAAAGCTCAATAGCAGCTTGGAGCGACTGGCCTCGGCTGGGAAATTCAGTATCGAAGGCGCAGAACGTATTGGCAGCCTTTCCCTAGACGCGCTACGTCAGCAGTGTGAAGGTATCATCCAGGCCGAGCACAGCCTGCATGCTTGGAGCGCATGGTGCAAAGTCCGCGACGAAGCATCCGTGCTGGGGCTCCGACCGCTCATACAAGCCCTTGAAGATGGTCTCCTTGCTCAAGGCACGATCAAGAAAGTGTTCCAAGCGAACTATGCTCGCTGGTGGTTGAATGCGACGGTCGACCAAGAGCCGACTATTCGCAACTTCGTCAGCGTTGAGCATGAACAACGCATCCGAGATTTCCGCGCGCTCGACGAGCAACTTACCGTCCTCACCCGAGATTTGCTGCGAGCTCGTCTGTGTGCAGGACTGCCGACTCCCGACAGCGTCACTCAAGCCTCGGAATGGGGCGTACTGCGCCACGAGATTTCGAAGAAAACTCGGCACAAGCCACTTCGTGAACTGATGTCGACGATTCCATCAGCCCTGGCAAAACTCACGCCATGCATGCTGATGAGCCCACTATCCATTGCACAATACCTTTCGACGACATCGACTGTGTTCGACGTGGTCATTTTCGACGAATCCTCACAAATTCCGGTGTGGGATGCCATCGGCGCCATCGCACGGGGACGCCAAGTGATCATGGTTGGGGACCCGAAGCAGATGCCACCAACCTCCTTCTTCGATCGCGCTGAAACGACGAATGAAGACGATGATATCGAACCGGATCTGGAGAGCATCCTGGACGAGTGCCTGAGTGCAAACCTGCCAACGCTCGATCTAAATTGGCACTACCGCAGCCGGCACGAAAGCCTGATCACTTTCTCCAACCATCGGTACTACAAAGGCAACCTGGTCACCTTCCCGGCACCGGTCACATCAGATCGAGCGGTAAGCCTGAACATCGTTCAAGGCGTCTATGACAGGGGCGGCTCACGCACCAACCTGGGCGAAGCAAAAGCCCTAGTGGCACATCTCGTGGCACGCCTGCGCACCCGCGAGGCGAAGGAGAACAAACTGACCTTCGGCGTCGTTACCTTCAATGGCGAGCAGCAGCGCCTCATTGAAGACCTGCTTGATGCCGAGCGACGCAAGGACCCCTCACTCGAGAGCCACTTCGCCGATACGCAGTTGGAACCGGTCTTCGTTAAGAACCTGGAGAGCGTGCAGGGCGACGAGCGGGACATCATCTACTTCTCCATCACCTATGGCCGGGATGCCGCAGGCCATATGACGATGAGTTTCGGGCCAATGAACCGTCCAGGCGGTGAACGCCGCTTGAACGTTGCGGTTACCCGCGCTCGCCATGAGCTACTCGTGTTCTCCACCATGAGCCCGGACCTCATCGATCTGGCCCGCACCCAGTCCATCGGCGTACGAGACATGAAGCACTTCCTCGAATTCGCCGAGCGCGGTCCGCGGGCAATCATCGAGGCGACTGCAGACAGCCTGGGGAGCTTCGACAGCCCATTCGAGGAACAGGTAGCCAAGGCGTTGGGCCGCAAGGGCTGGCATGTTGCGACGCAGATTGGCGTCTCTGCGTTCCGGATTGACCTCGCCGTGGTTCACCCGGACGCTCCGGGCCGCTACCTCGCGGGCGTTGAATGTGACGGTGCCACCTATCATCGCAGCGCCACGGCCCGGGACCGCGACAAGCTCCGCGAGCAGGTGCTACGTGGCCTCGGCTGGGAGATATTGCGTGTCTGGTCGACCGACTGGTGGATCAACCCCATCGGAACCGCCGAAAAACTCCATGAACGCCTGGAAGCTCTGCTGACTGAAAGCCGTGCCCGCCACGCCAGTGCGCAAGCCGATTTGGCACACCACGCTGAGGTGATAGAAGAGGAAGTCGAGGTCACCAGCGAAGACGCACCACCGATAGAGGAGATCGCCCTACCTGCTGACAGCGTGGCCGACGCCCCTCCGGTCAGCAACCAATATGCGAGGGCATCTACCCCCACTTCTGGTGCAATACGTGAACAGCAGTCGGCGGTGTACCGTAAGGTCGATCCGCTTGCCGCCGTTACGTCCGTCGACCCGGTGGCATTCTTCGAGGAGCATTACAACGACGTCCTGGCCGCCATGATCGCTCACGTCGTGGTCCATGAGGGCCCAGTACTTGACGTTATCCTGGCTCAGCGGATTGCACGGGCACATGGCTGGGTACGCACCGGCAATCGCATTCGGGAACGCGTCAGCCGGCTAGCGGAGAAGTCGCACCGCAAAACGATAGAAGATGTCGGCGACTTCTATTGGCCATCCCATCTCGAAGATGACAGCGCAGTATCGTTCCGAAAGGCTGTCGATAGTGACAGCCTACGCGCCGTGGACGAGATCAGTCAGAAGGAGCTTGAGGCTCTGGCGCGAGAAGCCCTGGCGCGCGGGGAACTGGTCGATAACCTGCTCTATGCCATGGCACGTGCTATAGGGCTGCAGAAAGTCTCTGCACAGAGCAAGCAGCGACTTGAACAGGCCATTGCGAACGTGAACCAGACTGCCACTCTGTAGGGATAGAGACGGCGGAGGTCACTCCGCCGTCTCACTTGCTGGTTGGTGTCCCGGATCTCTGATCTCTTGGACTACGAGGGCCACAGCTCAGTGGGTAGCTCCATGGTCATCAGGCACAACGAGGAGAAGCCAGCGATGCTCAGGTCAATTAAAGCGTCGCTGAGAGGAAATCCTTCGCCAACAGAGCCTTAATCGGCGCGAATCCCGCTGCCTTCTTGAACGACATGTTGTGAGCGAAATTCCTCACGAGTCCGACGGGCCAATCGCATCGAGATTGGCCGGCGCCATACTCATCAGCAAGCGCCACCAGCCGTGGGCGCCAGCGATGCAGCCCCCGCCGTAGGCTTCGCGCTCAAGGATGACCGTGCTGGCGTTATTGAACAGCGCCTCCGGCACACCGCCGAAATAGCCAAAGGCATCCCGCAATCCGCTCAGCCAAGCTGTGAGTAGACCACTTTCCTAGAGCACTTTTAGCCTCACAGCTGGCGTGCCTACTGCCTCTGACCGATTTCTACCGCTAGCAGCGACTCGTAAGGAATTGAAAAAACTAGATCATGAGAAGGGATTAGCGAGCGCGCCCAAGTCCTTGCAGACGGAGCATCGCTAGAATCTGAAATGTACCGGCTGGCCTTCGGGCCAGCCTTTCTGCCACACCGAATCACTAACCCTTGAAGCCCTTGGCCACCAGATAGACCTCACGCGAACGCGGGCGCGATGCTTCCGGTTTGCGGATCGACACTTTCTCGAACGAGCTGCGCACGTCCTTGAGGAAGTCGTCCGAGCCTTCGCCCTGGAAGACCTTGACCACGTAGTTGCCACCGGGCTTGAGCACCTGGCGGACCATGTCGAGGGTCAGTTCGACCAGATACATCGAGGCGGCCTGGTCGGCGGCTGCGACGCCACTGATGTTCGGCGCGATGTCGGAGACGATCAGATCGGGCTGCCGGCCATCGAGCATGTCGAGGATCTGCTGGAACACGGCATCCTCGGTGAAATCGCCCTGTACGAAATCGACGTTGTCCAGACCGCCCATCGGCAGGATGTCGGTGGCCAGTACCCTGCCCTTCTCGCCGACGATGCCGCCGGCCACCTGTGACCAGCCACCAGGCGCGGAGCCGAGGTCCATGACCAGCATGCCGGGGCGTATCAGTTTGTCCTTCTCGTTCAGCTCGATCAGCTTGTAGCTGGAGCGCGAGCGCAAGCCGTCCTTCTGGGCGCGTTTGACGAAGGGATCGTTGACGTGTTCATCCAGCCAACGACGGCTGCTTTTGGATCGTTTCATGATAGAGCCAACCACGGAGAATCAAGGTGAGGCGCGGACCAACAGGCGGAGCAAGGCGCAACCGCTGGACGCAAAGTGGCGGCGATTATAAGCCGATAATGCCGATCCGCGGGCGCCGGTCGCGGCACACAGGCCCTGGAAGTCCTCAGCGCAGCCTGACAGGGGCGCGTGGCGACGGGTACAATCCGCGCCCTACCCCCGCCCCTTCTTCCTCTGCCGGAGTCACCGGCCAGGATTACCGCCATGATTCGCATCAACGAACTGTCCCTGCCCCTCGATCACTCCGCCGATGAGTTGCGCCAGGCCATCGTCAAACGCCTGAACATCAGCGACGCCGACCTGCTGAACTTCACCGTGTTCAAGCGCAGCTACGATGCGCGCAAGAAGAACAGCGTCATTCTGTTCATCTACATCATCGATCTGGAGGCCCGCGACGAGGCGGCGATCCTGGCGCGCTTCGCCAACGACAACCACGTGCGCCCGGCGCCGGATACCCGCTACTACCCGGTCGGCCAGGCGCCAGCCAAGCTGAACGAGCGGCCGCTGGTGGTGGGCTTCGGCCCCTGCGGACTGTTCGCCGCGCTGCTGCTGGCACAGATGGGCTTCAAGCCCATCGTGCTGGAGCGCGGCAAGGATGTGCGCAGCCGTACCAAGGACACCTGGGCACTGTGGCGCAAGAAGACCCTGACGCCGGAATCCAACGTGCAGTTCGGCGAGGGTGGCGCCGGGCTGTTCTCCGACGGCAAGCTCTATAGCCAGATCAAGGACCCGAAGTTCTACGCGCGCAAGGTGATGCACGAGTTCGTCCGCGCCGGCGCGCCGGAAGAGATCATGTACGTCAGCAAGCCGCATATCGGCACCTTCCGCCTCACCGGCGTGGTTGCGGCGATGCGCGAGGAAATCATCGCCCTCGGCGGTGAAGTGCGCTTCGAGAGCAAGGTGACCGATCTCGTGATCGACGATGGCCAGCTCGAAGGTGTGGTGCTGGCCAATGGCGAGACGCTGCGCAGCCGCCACGTAGTGCTGGCGCTGGGCCACAGCTCGCGCGATACCTTCCGCATGCTGCATCGCCAGGGTGTATACATCGAAGCCAAGCCGTTTGCCGTGGGTTTCCGCATCGAACACCCGCAAGGGATGATCGACCAGGCCCGCCTGGGCAAGTACGCCGGCCACCCGGAGCTGGGTGCGGCGGACTACAAGCTGGTGTATCACGCCAAGAACGGCCGCGCCGTCTACAGCTTCTGCATGTGCCCGGGCGGCACCGTGGTGGCCGCCACCTCCGAGCCGGGGCGCGTGGTGACCAACGGCATGAGCCAGTATTCGCGCAACGAGCGCAACGCCAATGCCGGCATCGTCGTCGGCATCAACCCCGAGCAGGATTTCCCCGGCGATGCGCTGGCCGGCGTGGAGCTGCAGGAACGACTGGAGTCGCGTGCCTACGAACTGGGTGGCAGCGATTACTGCGCCCCCGCGCAGTTGGTCGGCGACTTCATTCGCGGCGTGCCCTCGACCGAGTTCGGCGAGGTCGAACCCTCCTACAAACCGGGCGTGCGCCTGGGCGATCTGGCGCCGTCGCTGCCCGAGTATGCGATCGAGGCGATCCGCGAAGCACTACCGGCATTCGGCAAGCAGATCCGCGGATTCGATCGAGCTGACGCGGTGCTCACCGGCATCGAAACCCGAACCTCGTCGCCGGTGCGCATCACCCGCGACAACGAGACATTGCAGAGCCTCAACCTGCGCGGCCTGTACCCGGCCGGTGAAGGCGCCGGTTACGCCGGCGGCATCCTCTCGGCGGGCGTGGACGGCATCAAGGTCGCCGAGGCCCTGGCCAAGTCGATGCTGGCTGACCTGGGCCAGCCCGAAGTGCAGAGCAACTGAGCACCGCCCTGATGAAACTCGACGACATCAAGAAGCTGCACCAGAAGAAATACCGGGCCGAGTTCGGGCATTTTCTGGTGGAGGGTGAGCATCTGGCGCTGGAGCTGCAGAAGGCGGCTCTGCGCAACCCGCAGCTGGAGCGCAGCGAGCTGTATGTGACCAGTGCCTACGAGCACTGGCAAAGCCCGTTCAGGACCCACCTGATCAGCGACCGCCAGATGGCGCAGATCGCCGATACCAAGACCCCGCAAGGCATCGTTGCACTGGTGCCGATGCCGGCGACAGGCGCGTCGATTGCCGCACCCGTCGCGGGCGAACGCGCCATCTACCTGCATGAAATCCAGGACCCGGGCAACCTCGGCACCATCCTGCGCACCCTGGCCTGGTTCGGCAATTTTCGCTGCCTGCTGAGCCCCGGCAGCGTCGACCCGTACAACCCCAAGGCCGTGCGTTCGAGCATGGGCGCCATCTTCCATGCGCCGATGGAACTGGATGTGGCGCTGGATTCGTTGCACAGCCGCTTCGAGCGCATCGCCTGCCTGGATATGAATGGCGAGCCGGTGCAGTCGGCGCGTTTCCGAACCTTCGATTGCTACCTGTTCGGCAACGAGGCCCGCGGAGTGCCCCGCGAGCAACTGAGCGTCCTGAAGGCCGAGCCCTTCACGATTCCCGGCTGCGGCGCCATCGAATCGCTGAACCTGGCGGCGACGGTCAACATGTGTACGTACGAGCTCAGCAGATAGAGCACCGAAGCATCAGCCCTCTTTGAATGGTGGCCTTCCGAAGCGGCCTCGAACCTCCATGAATGGAGTACGCGCAGAGTAAAAATTCTGCGCCTTTGCACGAGTTAACAGTTTTGCGCTTGCTCCAGCGCCAATCGATGACAGTCGCACATGCCCCACGCATCATGCTCGCTCGACGTCGTGCCGCAGGGCCCTCGCATGCAACCTACCCTTTCCGATTCATGGCTGGACCACGCCGGGCAAAGCTCGCCCGGGCGCAGGCGCAGCCATAATGAAGATGCACTGCTTTGCGCGCCGGAACTGGGGCTCTGGGCCATCGCCGACGGCATGGGTGGGCATCAGTGCGGGGAGGTCGCGAGCAGCCTGGCGCTGTCGGCGTTGCAGCAGGCGATCGCAGATGGCGAGCCGCTGCAGGCGGCGGTCCAGCAGGCCAACCAGGCGGTACTGGGCGCCGCCGTGGACGACGGCATGGGCACCACCCTGGTCGCCGCACATTTCAAGGGCGCCGACTTCGAACTCACCTGGGTCGGCGACAGCCGCGCCTATCTGGTCACCGCCAACGGGATCGAGCAGCTGACGCGGGACCATAGCTGGGTGCAGATGATGATCGATGCCGGCGAGCTGAAGCCGGCCGAGGCTCAAGGCCACACCTGGCGCAACATCATCCTGCGCTGCCTGGGGCGCGAGGCGCCGCTGGAGGTTGGTGCCCACAACGGCACCCTCAAGCCCGGCGAGCTGCTGCTGCTGTGCAGTGACGGCCTGACCAACGAACTGACCGACGCCCAGATCCATGCCAGCTGCACCTTCGCCGACACCCTGGAAAACCTGGTGGAACAGTTGATCGACCAGGCCAACACACATGGCGGTCGCGACAACATCTCCTGCATCGTCATCGGCCGCACCGCTCCACCCCCTGCGGTCGAGTCCCGCGGGCGGCGCTTCATCAACATGCTGTTAAAACCCCTCAAGTCGTAAGCAAGCACGAGTTTTCACAATGCATCGGATGCTGGAAATACCGGGCTATCGCCTGCACAAGCGGCTCGGAAAAGGCGGAATGGCCGAGGTCTACCTGGCCACCCAGCTCTCGCTGGATCGCGAGGTAGCCGTCAAGGTGCTGTTGCGTACGGAGGATGCGGCGTTCACCGAGCGCTTCATTCAGGAAGGCCATATCGTCGCCTCGCTGCGCCACCCGGCCATCATCACCATCCACGACATCGGCCAGATCGCCGACGGCCGGCACTACCTGGCCATGGAATACATCGGCGGTGGCGACCTGGCGCAGCATCGCGGCATCGTCTTCTCGCCGTCCCGCGCACTGGACATCATTCGCCAGCTGGCCGGCGGCCTGGCGGTGGTGCACGACGGCGGGCTGGTTCACCGCGACGTGAAGCCGGCCAATATTCTTTTCCGTGACGACGGCAGCGTGGTACTCACCGACTTCGGTGTAGCCAAGGCCGTGGAACTGGATAACGAACTCACCCACTTCGGCATCGCCGTCGGCAGCCCCGCCTACAGCAGCCCGGAACAGGCCCAGTGCCAGCCACTCGACGCCCGCAGCGACATCTACAGCCTCGGCGTGATCCTCGCCGAGATGCTCACCGGGACCAATCCCTACCGCGCCAGCAGCTATCCGCAAACCGTGCTCAATCACCTGCAGATGCCCTTGCCGCAACTGCCGCCAGCGCTCGCGCCCTACCAGCCACTGCTCGACCGCATGCTGGCCAAGCAGCCGGACGAGCGCTTCGGCAATTGCCGCGAGCTGCTGGCGGCCATCGACACGCTCACCGAACCGGACATGGACCAGACCCGCATCGCCCCGGCAGCATTCATCGAGGCGCCGACCAGACGCCGCCGGCGACGTCGTGGCGTCGGCCGCTGGGCAGCGATCGGTGCAGCGCTGCTCGTGACAGTGGCCGCACTGGCTGCCGGCGGCTACCAGTGGCTGCAGTACAGCCGCATCAACGACTACCTGACTCGCGCCGAAACGCGCCTGGGTGAGGGGCAACTGACTGCACCGGCGTTCGACAATGCCGACTACTACTATCGCCAGGCCCTGCGCCTGGATTCCGACAATGCCCAAGCCCTCGACGGCATACGCCGCGTGCTCGATGCACGTATCGCCCAGGCACTGGAACTGGCGGCGCAACGGCTGGCAGACGATCAATTGCTGCAACCGGCCGAAGACAGCGCGGTGCACTACTACCAGCAGGTGCTCGGCTGGCTGCCGGAAAACGAGGCAGCCCGCAACGGGCTGGTGCAGGTCAGCGAGCGGTATGTCGAACTGGCCGAAGCGGCCTACGGGCGCCGCGAGTTCGCCCTGGCGCTGGAATACATCCAGCAGGGCCTGGAAGCCACTCCGGAATATGCGCCCCTGCTCGCGCTGCACGATGCGCATGCTCAGCGGGTTGCCAAAGCCCGGGCGCCGCGCCCGGTGAAACGCACAACGGCCAGCACCTCACGCGCCGCGCCAACCAACACGCAGACCTCGCAAGCGCCGCCCAACCCGGTCAAGCGCCTGTGGAACCGGATATTCAACCAATAATTCGCGAGCGCCGTTCGGCCCAGGCCGTCGCCCGCTCCGCTAGAAGGTACCGCGCCATGCTCAGGATCCACTTCGCTGACAATCGCCAGAGTCCGGTCTGGCTTGCCGATGAACGCTTCACCCTCGGTTCGGACCGCAGCAACAAGCTGGTGGCCAACGACGCCGGAATCGCGCCATTTCACGCCGAACTGCTGCTGGAGAACCGCTTCTATTACCTCACCGACCTCGGCACGCCTGGCGGCACCTACGTCAATGACGAGAAGATCGGCGAGCGTTACCAGATCCGTTCCGGCGACCGCCTGCGCCTGGGCGCGCTGGAACTGCAGATCGTCGATCCGGCCAAGGCCGGCGCCAAGGTCACGAGCGCTCCACGCTGGCTGTTGCAGGTAGTCAAGGGCGAGAACCAGGGCCACAAGTACCACATCACCGGCTCGATGACCTTCGGCCGCTCGGTCAAGTGCGAACTGTGCTTCAGCGATGCCGAGCTGTCGCGCCGCCATGCCGAGTTCTACCTCAAGGGCGATGTGCTGGAAGTCAAGGACCTGGCCTCGGCCAACGGCCTGCTGGTGAACCGCGAAAAGGTCACGACCGCCGTCCTGCAGCCGGGCGACCAGATCCAGCTGGGCAATACCACGCTGCTGGTGATCGGTCCCAAGGTCAGCGCCCCGGAAGTCGTCGATGAAGACGCCACCGTCTTCGTCCGCGCCGCCGACCTTCCCGCCGCGGTCGCTGCCCAGCCTAAACCTGCGCGGCCCCGGCCTGCCACACCGAACCCGCTGCACCTCGCCACGCCCCCCACGACCGCTGCGGCCGCCACCGAAAGTCCACGAAAGGCCTGGCGCCTCGCCGCGCTGCTCGGCGCGCTGGCCCTGGCGATCGTCGCAGGCCTCCTCGGGCAGCGGATAATCTAGCAACTAGCGGGCTGCAACGGCGGCATAAGTAGTGCGGCTTCGCGCTCTACCTGCTGGCGTAGCTGCCCGACGAATCCTCGGCGCCTGATCAAGCACCACCGAACGCTACCCTAGCCCCCGACGCAGCACCCGCAATCCTTCGAAGACCAACGCAGCGATCGCCGCCCAGATCGCCCCGTAGGTCAGCCACTGGTCCGGGGCGATGCTCTCGCCGAGTAACAGCGCCACGACCACCAACAGTACCGGCTCGACATAGCTGAGCAGGCCGAACAGGGTCAGGCTGAGGTACTTGCTGGCGTTGATCATCAGCCCCAGGGCCAGCGCGCTGAGCGCGCCCAGGCCAGCGATCAGCAGGGGCAGGCGGGAATTGCCGACAAGCAGGTCCAACGTGTCACCGCTGCCGAAGGCGAACAGTGCGGCGACCGGCAGACTGATAACCAAATCGAGCCACAGACCACCCAGGTTGGCGGTGCCGATCCAACGGCGCAGGGCGAAGTAGCCGGGGTAGCCAAGCGCGACGGCCAGCACCGGCCAGGACAGCGACGAGGCCAGCAGCAGCTGATTGCCCACGCCAACCGCCGCCAGCAGACAGGCCAGGCGTTGCAGGCGGCTGATCGCCTCACCGAAGACCAGGCGCCCGGTAAGCACCAGCGTCAGCGGCAGCAGAAAATAGCCAAGCGAGACGTCCAGCCCGTGGCCGTTGATCGGCGCCCACATGAACAGCCAAAGCTGCAAGCCGACCAGCGCCGAGGACAGCGGTAGCGCGAGCCACAGCCGCGATTCGGCTGGCAGGCGCGCCAGGATCTCGCGGACCTCGCCCCAGCGACCGATGGCGAGCAGCAGCAATGCCAGGCAGGGCGCGGTGAGCAGAATGCGCCAGCCGTAGATCTGCTGACCGCTCAGCGGCTCGAGCAGCGTGGTGTAGTAGTACAGCGTGGCGAAGAGCGTCGAGGCTCCCAGCGAGCCCGCCACGCCCGCCAGCCTGTTCCGAGTTTCCATGGGCTTCCTGCGATTGACGATGCGTACCGGCCCCGGCCTCAGGGCTCGACCTGGCTCCACTGCTTGTTCAGACGCTTGTCCGATACCGCCATCCTGGTGCCGAGCTGCTGCGCCCAGAGCGAGACGCGATATTCCTCGAGCATCCAGCGATACAGCGCCAGCTCGGCATCGCGCTTGCCTTCCTGCAGGTGCTTCTTCAGGCGTGCCTGGTACTGCTCCCAGTAGCCGGTGAGCTCACCGGACCAGACCCGGTCACGCTGCAGCTGCGCACCGATCTTCTCGAAGCGCTGCTCGACGGCCTTGAGGTAGCGCGGGTACTCCTTCAGCCACTCGGCAGGCGTTTCGCGGACAAAGCCCGGATAGACCAGGTTGCCCAGCTGCGCCTTGATGTCGTTGAGCGCCACCGCCTGGGCCAGGTCGATCTTGCCCTTGAAGCGCTTCTGCAGGCCGTGCCAGTGCTTGAGGATTTCCAGCGTCAGGCGCGCCAGGCGTTCGGCATGTGCGGTCCAGTCGCCGCGCTTGCGCTCGGCCAGGGACGCCAGGGCGGCGCCGTCACGCGGCAGCGGGGCCTCGCCGTCCAGGATGCAGCTGTCCAGGCTGGCCAGCAGGATATCCTCGACCAGCGCGTCGACCTTGCCCATATCGCGGTAGAGCAGGCCCAGTTCGGTCAGCCCCGGCAGCTTGTTGCGCAGGTACTTGGCGGGTTCCGCCAGCTGCTGCAGCAACAGGCGCTGCAGCGCGCGGCGATGTTGCCACTCGGCCTCGGCCTGGGTCGGAAAACGCCCCTCCTTGACCACCCCGCCCTCTTCCACCAGCGCCGGATAGACCGTCATCGACAGCCCGGCCATCTTCGCCTGCGCCTTTTCCGCGACCTGGGCAAAACCCTTGGCCTCGACCGGCTTCTGCTCGGCCTTCTGCTGCGGCGGCGCCAGCGCGGCCTGACTGGCCTCGGCGAAGCGCGCAGTGAGTTCAGCCAGGTCACGCCCTTCACCAAGGAATTTGCCGCGCGCATCGACCACTTCGATGTTCATCTTCAGGTGGTTCTCCAAACCGGCAGCCGCCTCGGCCCAGGCCTCCTCCGGCACCCGCGCGCCGGTCATGCGCAGCAGCTCGCGACCCAGCGCCTCGGGCAGCGCGCCTTCGCCGAAAGCGATCTTGGCCAGCGCGGCACCGACGAAATCCGGCACCGGCACGAAGTTCTTGCGCAGTGCCTTGGGCAGGTTGCGCACCAGCGCCACGGCCTTGGTTTCCAGCAGCCCGGGCACCAGCCAGTCGAGCCGCTCGCTGCGCAATTGAGGCAACAGCGGCGCCGGTACGCGCAAGGTCACGCCATCGCGCGGATGGTTGGGTTCGAAATGGTATTCCAGCGGCAACTGCAGCTCGCCGATGCGCAGGTGATCCGGGTACTGCGCGGCGGTGACTTCGCTGGCCTCGCGGGCGAGCACGTCTTCCTCGCGCATGATCAGCAGCTGCGGGTTCTTCGCGCTTTCGCGCTTGTACCAGTTCTCGAAGCTGGCGGTCTGGTAGATGTCCGCCGGCAGCCGCGCATCGTAGTAGTCGAACAGGGTTTCCTCGTCGGCGAGGATGTCGCGGCGCCGCGCCTTGGCTTCCAGCTCGTCGAGGCGTTCGAGCAGCTCGCGATTGGCGCTGAGCGCGCGGGCGCGGCTGTGCATCTCGCCGCGCACCAGCCCTTCGCGGATGAACAGCTCACGCGCCGCCGGCGGGTCGATGGGCCCGTAATGCACCGGCCGGCGGCCGACGACGATCATGCCGTAGAGTGTCACCTGCTCGTAGGCCACCACCTGGCCGCGCTTCTTCTCCCAGTGCGGCTCGAAGTGGTTCTTCTTGATCAGATGCCCGGCCAATGGCTCGATCCAGTCCGGTTCGATCTTGGCGACCATGCGCGCGAACAGCTTGGTGGTTTCCACCAGCTCGGCGGCCATCAGCCAATTGGGCTTCTTGCGGCCGATCACGCTGGATGGATGCACCCAGAAGCGCCGCTGGCGCGCCCCGAGGAAGTCGCCCTCCTCGGTCTTGTTGCCGACCTGGCTGAGCAGGCCGGCGAGGATCGCCTTGTGCACCGCCGCATAGCTCTTGGCTTTCTGCGCCGCCTCGCTGGCTTCGGCCTGCTGGCGGAGGATGACGTTGACCTTGGTGTCCTTGGTCGGGACGGGTTGGGCGCTAGCCTCGGCCGGACGCGTGGAAGAGGCTTCGCCGTCTTTCACCCTACGTGCCTTGTCGGCGTGCTGTGGTTGGCCGGAGCCATCCACCGACCTGCCAGAACCGAGCTTGAGTTCGCGGGCGATCAGCGTCAGCTGGCGATGCGCGTCGCGCCACTCGCGCAGGCGCAGGTAGTTGAGGAAGTTCTTCCGGCACCAGCTGCGCAGCGGGTTGGAGCCCAGTTCCTGGCGCTTCTCTTCGAAACCACGCCAGAGGTTGATCAGCGCGGCGAAGTCCGAATCCGGGTCCTTCCATTGCGCATGCGCCTGGTCGGCGGCCTGCTGGCGGTCGGCCGGACGCTCGCGCACATCCTGTACCGAGAGTGCGCTGGCGACGATCAGCACCTCGGCCAGGCTGCCCTGCTGCGCGGCTTCCAGCAGCATGCGACCCAGTCTCGGGTCGATCGGCAGGCGTGCCAGTTGGCGGCCCAGCGGGGTCAGCTGGTTCTCGCGGTTGACCGCCGAGAGCTCCTGCAACAGGTTGAAGCCGTCGCTGATGGCCTTGCCATCCGGCGGCTCGATAAAGGGGAAATCCTGAATATCGCCCAGGCGCAGATGCAGCATCTGCAGGATCACCGCGGCGAGGTTGGTGCGCAGGATCTCCGGATCGGTGAATTCGGGCCGACCGAGGAAATCTTCCTCGCTGTACAGGCGAATGCAGATACCCGGCTCGACCCGCCCGCAGCGCCCCTTGCGCTGGTTGGCGCTGGCCTGGGACACCGCCTCGATCGGCAGGCGCTGAACCTTGGCGCGGTAGCTGTAGCGGCTGATGCGCGCGGTGCCGGAATCGATCACGTAGCGAATGCCCGGCACGGTCAGCGAGGTCTCGGCGACGTTGGTGGCCAGCACGATCTTGCGCCCCGGTCGCGGCTGGAAGATCTTCTGCTGCTCGGCCGGCGTCAGCCGCGCGTACAGCGGCAGCACCTCGGTGAACTTCAGATTTGCCTTGCGCAGCACCTCGGCGGCGTCGCGGATTTCGCGCTCACCGGGGAGGAACACCAGCACATCGCCGGGACGCTTGCCGACGCTCTGCTCGTGGGCGGCGATCTCGTCAAGCGCGGCGAGGATGCCCTGGTCGACGGTCAGGTCGTCCTCGACCCGGTTGCCGTCCTCGTCGATCTCGGCCGCCAGTGGCCGATACCAGGTTTCCACCGGGTAGGTACGCCCGGAGACCTCAACGATGGGCGCACCGTCGAAATGCTCCGAAAAGCGCTGCAGGTCGATGGTCGCCGAAGTAATGATGACCTTCAGATCCGGCCGCCGCGGCAGCAGGGTCTTGAGAAAGCCGAGCAGGAAGTCGATGTTCAGCGAACGCTCGTGGGCCTCGTCGACGATGATGGTGTCGTAACGCTCGAGGAAGCGGTCGTGCTGCGTTTCGGCCAGCAGGATGCCGTCGGTCATCAGCTTGATCAGCGAGCTGTCCTTGCTCTGATCCTCGAAACGCACCTGATAACCCACCAGCTCACCCAGTGGCGTGCCGATTTCCTCGGCCACGCGGGTAGCGACGCTACGTGCCGCGAGCCGGCGCGGCTGGGTATGGCCGATCAGCCCGTGCACGCCACGGCCGATCTCCAGGCAGATCTTCGGCAGCTGGGTGGTCTTGCCGGAGCCGGTCTCACCGGCGATCACCAGCACCTGATGCTTTTCCAGCGCGGCCTTGATCTCGTCGCGCTTGGCCGCGATTGGCAGGCTGTCGTCGTAGCGAATGCGCGGCACGCTCTGCCGGCGCGCCTCGACCTTGGCCACCGACGCCTGGAAGCGCTCCAGCCACTGGGCGAGTTTGGCCTCGTCGGGCTTCTTTCTCAGCTCGTGCAGCTGCCGGCGCAGGCGGTGGCGATCTGCGAACAGGGCCTGGTCGAGATTCTTCAGCAGGGTATCGATAGCGGGCGTTGCGTCAGTCATGGACAGCCGTGGGGCAATTCGTGAAGGGCGCGATTGTCGCAGATTTGCCCGGCCGGCCGAAGGGCAAGGGTGTTTGTGCAGGGACCGCGCCGGCATGCCGGCGCGGTATTCAGCCGATCAACGGATCCAGTGACCCCAGCGCGACTTCTCCTGCACCTGCTGGATGCGCATACTGCCGATGCTCTGCTCGGCCGCCGCGGCGATTTCGTCATCGATCATCCGGGTCGACAGCGATAGCCAGCTGGTGGCGAAGGCCAGCGCATCGCCGTGCAACTCCAGCGCCTCAATGGAGATGTTGCCGAGGTCGTCGCATTCGTTGTGATAGCACGGATCGAACGACTGGCCGGCTGCGCCGCCGTAACGCTGCGCCTGCTCCTCGGTCTTGATGTCCTCGGCGCCGGTGAACAGTCCGCCGAAGGCGATGCCGTCCTCGAAGAACTGCGCGTAGTCGGAGCGGAAGTCGATCTCTGTGCCTTCCGACGGCGCGTTGCGCAGCTGGAAATAGGTGCGCAGCAGGCGTTCGATGGCGGCCGAGCCGGGTGGGCCCTGCAGGCCGAAATCGGAGCCATCGCCGTCATAGATGAAGTTGGCGTAGTTCGGCGAACCGATCATGTCGACGTTCAGATAGGCCTTGATGCGCTGTTTCTCCTCGTCCGGCAACTGCGTGACATAGTAGGTCGAGCCGACCAGCCCGGACTCCTCCGCCCCCCACCAGGCAAAGCGCACCTTGTTTTCCGGCCGCGCCTTGCTCATCAGCAGGGCCATTTCCAGCAGTGCGGCGCTGCCCGAGCCGTTGTCGTTGATGCCCGCCCCTTCGAATACCGAGTCGAGATGCGCGCCGACCATGACCACGTTGCCCGGATCGCCGCGGCGCGTCTCGGCCAGCAGGTTGTAGGTCTCGGTCTGCTCGCGCACCACATCGACGTTCATGCTCAGTTGCAGACCCGCGCTCTGCGACCAGGCCACGCCGTTGTCATAGGTCGAGAACATCACCGGGATGCCGCCGCTGTAGTCCTCGCCCAGGGTCGCGACCAGCAGCCCCTTGCGGTCCTCGGTATCCCCCTGGTTGAAGATGATGGCGCCAGCTGCACCGGCCGCTGCCGCATTGCTCGCCTTCTGCCCGAACGGACAGGTGCCGCGCTGCATCAACGCGATGGCGCCAGCCGGAAAGCCGGCGAAGTCCTCGGGTTCACAGCCACTGGTGGAGGTGTTGCCAGCGCCGAGAGCCAGGTCGACCGACACGACCGGCGCGCTGACGTTGCCCGGATCGGTCTGATCGGCGTAAGTGAAATCCTCCTCCCAGACGTACTGCACCGGCTGCGGCGCCACGGCGCTCAACGTGCCGGGGCTGACCGGATAGAACGCGAGGAACGGGAAGGTCTGCACTTCGACGCGATAGCCGGCGCGCTGCAGGCGGCTGCGCACGTAGTCGATGGAAGCCTGATAGCCGGGCTGACCGGACGCACGATTGCCGTCATTCATCGTGGCGATGTCCTGCAACGCCTCCAGGTGCTTCATGACATTGCTCGCCTGCATGCAGCGCGGCAAACCGACCGGCGTGCCGACCAGCAAGGGCGAACGGCAAAGCGCGGCGTTGGGCTTGTCCGGCGTCCAGAAGTCGTTGAATTGCGAGGTGTCTACCTGCGGCGCCGCGAACGCGACACTGCCGGTGAGTAATGCGAGAGAAGCAACTACCCGAACAGCATTGTTTTTCTTGTGCATGGGTAACTCATCCTTGCAACGGATTGATGGGCAGGCCGCCTGTGGCTTGCGCCATCGTCCCCTACTGCTTTCAGCGGACGCGGCCATAGGGAGCTAGACCGAACGGCCGCCGTCTCGGTTCTGAGACAGCCGCCCGCCGGTAGCGCCGTTGATCGGGCTGCAGGGAACTTCATGCGAGGTGCTTCAGTGGCGCCTGACGGAACGGTGCTGCGAGCAGCACCGTCCGGCAACGGCGGCAGGCATTGCACCGGCCGCCGGAGAGCGTCGCGATCAGATGCGGAACTGGCCGACCAGCTGCTGCAGGCGTTCGGCCAGGCCATTGAGCTCGCGGGAGGTCTGGGCACCCTGGGCGGCGTCGCTGGCCACGCCGTCCACCGCATCGGCAATGTGGTGCACGCTGCGGTTGATCTCCTCGGCCACGGCGGTCTGTTCCTCGGCAGCGGCGGCGATCTGCGCGTTCATCGAATTGATGGTGCCAATCAGTGCGGAAATGGCGTCCAGTGATTCGCCGGCCTGGTTGGCCTGGCCACGGGTGCTCTCGCCTTTCTCGCCAGCGCGCAACATGGTGACGACGGTATTGGAGGTGGCGCTCTGCAGGCGGTCGATCATGCCCTGGATTTCACCGGTGCTCTGCTGGGTACGGCTGGCAAGGGCACGTACTTCATCGGCGACCACGGCGAAACCGCGCCCCGCCTCACCGGCACGGGCTGCCTCGATGGCCGCGTTGAGCGCCAGCAGATTGGTCTGCTCGGCAATGGCACGGATCACGTCGAGCACACCGACGATGCCTTTCACGTCCTGCTGCAATCCTTCCAGCGACTCACCGCTACCACGCAGCTCGCCCACCAGTTCGTGAATGTGGCGGATGCTCTGATCGACTATCTGCTTGGCCGCGACACCCTGCTGATCGGTTTCACGCGCGGCCTCGGCGGCACGCTGGGCGCTCATCGCCACTTCATGGGCCGCGGCCGACATCTCGTTGATCGCCGTGGCGACCTGATCGGTCTCGCTGCGCTGATCGGCCATGGCCTGTTCCGAACGCTGCGCATGGCTGGCCACCGCACCGACCAGCCCGCTCAACTGCGTGGTGGTACCGGCGACCTGCTGTACCAGCGAATGGATCTTCTCGACGAAGCGGTTGAACGACATGGCCAGCTCACCCAGCTCATCCTGGCTGGTGATCGGCAGCCGCTGGGTCAGGTCGCCGTCGCCCTGGGCCATGTCATCCAGGTTGCGCTTGATCAGCAGCAGCGGACTGAGCAGGGCATTGCTCATGAAGACGGCCAACAGCGCCATCAACGCCAGCAGCGCGAACGCCGACACCAGCATGATGGCTACCAGCCCATCGATGCGCTCCTGGAACTCTGCCCGGGCGGCCTGCACGTCACGCTCGACGCCATCCAGGTTCAACGACGTGCCGAAGACCATGTTCCATTTGGGCAGGAATTCGGCATAGCCGACCTTGGGTACCAGCACGCTGCTGTCACCCAGCACGAAGCTGTAGTCGACGTAGTGGCTGCCGTCCTGACCGGCGCGCACCAGCTCGCGAATGGCGTAGACGCCGTTCGGGTCACGGTAGTCGTAGAAGCTCTGGCCGATCTTGTCCTTGGTGTTGCCCTGCAGGATGCGCACGGCCTGGGTGTCGTAGCCCCAGAAATAGCCGTCCTTGCCGTAGGACATCCGCTCGAGAATGGCCACCGCCTGATCGCGCGCCTGCGTGTCGCCTTCGGCGGAGCGCTCGTGGATCGGCCCGATGGCGTTGCGTGCGAGTTCCACGTAATGCTTGAGCTCGGCACGCCGGTCCTGAATGAGGCTGTTGCGGGTGTGCGCTTCCTGCTGTTCGGCCAGAGCGCGCAGTTCGTATACGGCGATACCGCTGAGCAGGATGGCAAGCAGTAGAATCGGGCCCAGTGTGAGCAACAGCAGCTTCATTCGCAAACGAAGATTGGAGAGCATTCTGATCGACCCCTTAGGTACCTGGAGCAAGAGAAATTGCGACAAAAAACAGGCGCGGCTTAAGCACCAATCGCGCAAGTACCTTCGGGTTGTCGACCTGGGCGGATCTTTCTTTACCCCCCTGAACGACGAAACCCTGCCTGGCAGGGTTTCGCGATCGCCCGTGCTAGAGCGGTTTGCCCATCAAATGCGGAACTGACCCACCAACCGCTGCAGCCGTTCCGCCAAGTCATTGAGTTCACGTGTCGTTTGCGCGCCATGGACGGCATCGCTGGCCACGCCATCCATCGCATCGGCGATATGGTGCACGCTGCGGTTGATCTCCTCGGCCACGGCGGTCTGCTCTTCGGCGGCGGCGGCGATCTGCGCGTTCATCGAATTGATGGTGCCGATCAGAGCGGAGATGGCATCCAGTGACTCACCGGCCTGAACGCTACCAAGCGCTAATTCAAGCTGTGCGGCACGCTGCCGATGGACGCTGTTCGCAAAAACAAAAAAACCCCGCCGAGGCGTAATGCTGTTCACTTAAGTGGAGCAGCCTTACGATCCACCGGATATCGGGTTTTGGAAATCTTCACCGTCCTTGGCCTTTTTGGCCTTGGACGGTGATCCAGAAACATCCCCCCGACACCTCCTCTT
>Ga0315336_1000579_pt1 | contig 94994 bp, 107 predicted proteins | sample ASW5metaG_FD_204512 | JGI IMG/M metagenome (GOLD analysis project Ga0315336, IMG submission 204512) | Ammonia-oxidizing marine archaeal communities from Monterey Bay, California, United States - ASW #5 | ecosystem: Environmental > Aquatic > Marine > Intertidal zone | place: USA: California...
AGCTTGTATTGCAGCATCAGGTCCGAGACCGGCAACGACAGGTCGACCATGTCCACGCCGGTGCCGCAGGCCGCCAGCAGGTCGGCGTCGCACAGCCGGCACCAGGCCAGCAGCCGCGCCGGCAGGGCCAGCCCGGCGATGGCGCGCATCACCTCGCACTCCTCCTCGCCCATGCTGGGGATGCCGATCTCCAGCTCCGGCACGCCGAGCGCCGCCAGGGCGCGGGCGATGGCGAGCTTCTCCTCGGCGCTGAAGGCGACCCCAGCGCTCTGTTCGCCGTCGCGCAGGGTGGTGTCGTCGATGATCACTGTGCTCATGACTGCCTCCAGATAGTGCAATGTCACGGCGGGTCTGCGTTTTTCGTAGGAGCCGGCTTGCCGGCGATGCTTTCGATCAGCTGATCGCCAGCAAGCTGGCTCCTACACAGGGGGCCACACCTTGGGTTGACCCGCCCTAGGCGTAGACCGGTGCGAACGACTCGCCCACGTCCTCGGCCGGGCCGTTGCCGCTCCAGTAGGGCGACAGCTTGCGCAACTGGGCGATGATCGGTGGCACCTCGCGGATCACGTAGTCGATCTGCTCCTCGGTGGTGTAGCGCGACAGCGAGAAGCGCACGCTGCCGTGGGCCGCCGTGTAGGGGATGTCCATCGCCCGCATCACATGCGAGGGTTCCAGCGAGCCGGAGGTGCAGGCCGAGCCGCTGGAGGCGGCGATGCCGACCTTGTTCAGCAGCAGCAGGATGGCCTCGCCCTCGATGTACTCGAAGGCGATGTTGGCGGTGTTCGGCAGGCGGTTGTCCGGGTCGCCGGTGACGAAGGCATGGGGCACCGCGGCGAGGATGCCGGCCTCGAGCCTGTCGCGCAGGCGCCGGACCTCGGTGTTCTCGTGCTCCATGAAGGCCAGCGCGCGCTCGGCGGCGACCCCCAGGCCGACGATCGACGCCGCGTTCTCGGTGCCGGCGCGGCGTCCGCGCTCCTGGTGACCGCCGCGCAGCAGCGGACGGAAGCGCGTGCCGCGGCGCAGGTAGAGCACGCCGACGCCCTTGGGCGCATGCAGCTTGTGGCCGGACAGCGAGAGCATGTGGATGGCGCTGTCCTCGAGGTTCATCGGCACCTTGCCGACCGCCTGCACCGCATCGGTGTGGAACATGATGCCGGCGTCGTCGGCCATCTGCGCCATCCGCTCCACCGGGAACAGCGTGCCGGTCTCGTTGTTGGCCCACATCACCGAGACGATGGCCACGTCGTCGTCGAGCAGCGCGGCGTACTCGTCCAGGTCCAGGCGGCCCTTCTTGTCCACCTTGAGCTTGTGCACGCTGTAGCCGTCCTCGGCCAGATGGTCGCACAGGCTGAGGATCGCCGGATGCTCGACCACCGTGGTGATGATGGTCTTGCGCTCGGGCTGGGCCTTGAGCGCCGAGAGGATCGCGGTGGAGTCGGCCTCGGTGCCGCAGGAGGTGAACACGATTTCCGAGTCGAACTCGGCGCCCAGCAGCCGCTGCACGCTCTGCCGGGCCTTCTTCAGCGCCATGCCGACCTGGTTGCCGAAACTGTGCATCGACGACGGGTTGCCGAACTGCTCGGTGAAGAACGGCAGCATGGCCTGCACCACTTCGTCATCGACACGGGTGGTCGCGTTGTTGTCGAGATAGATGCCGTTCATCTCACACCTCCGCCATCGCGCTGTGGGCCGGGGCACTGACCGGGACCACCTTGACGAACTCGCCGAGTTCCTCGATCAGCCGCTGCTGGATGCCGGACAGCGTCATGCTCGCCATCTGGCAGCCGGTGCAGGCGCCGGTCAGCTTGACGTAGACGTTCTTGCCCTCGACATCCAGCAGCTCGACGTCGCCGTGGTCGCGCTGCAGGGTCGGGCGGATCGATTCGAGCACCCTTTCGATACGGCGGATGCGCTGCAGGTTGGTCATGGGCTGCGCGGCAGGCGCCGCTTGCGCTGCCTCCAGGGTCACCAGTGGCGCCTTGGCCTTCTTCTTCGCCGCCCTGGCGCCGGTGCCGGCCGGGACGAAGATTTCGCCACGGGCGGCCAGCTCCTCGACCAGCAACCGCTCGATGCCCTCGTGGCAGGACGAGCAGCCGCCGCCGGCCTTGGTGTAGTTGGTCACGTCCTCGACGCTGGAAAGGCGGTTGGCGCGGATGGTCTCGCGCACCATCACCTCGTCGATGGCGAAGCACTTGCAGACCAGCGCGCCCTCCTCATGGTCGTCTTCCAGTTCTTCGCCGCGGTAGTTGGCCACCGCCGCCTGCAGGGCCTCGCGGCCCATCACCGAGCAGTGCATCTTCTCCGGCGGCAGGCCGTCGAGGAAATCGGCGATGTCCTGGTTGCTGATCTTCAACGCCTGGTCGACGGTCAGCCCCTTGATCATCTCGGTCAGCGCCGAGCTCGATGCGATCGCCGAGCCGCAGCCGAAGGTCTGGAAACCGGCGTCGAGAATCACGTCGGTGTCGGGATCGACCTTCAGCGACAGCCGCAGGGCATCGCCGCAGCTCAGCGAGCCGACGTCGCCGACGGCATTGGCCTCGGCCACGGCACCGGCGTTCTTCGGGTTGTAGAAGTGTTCTTTGACCTTTTCCGAATAATCCCACATGACGGCTGATCTCCCGGTGAAATGCTGGGCGGCTGGTCCTGGCCGGCCGCCTCGTAGTGGCGCTTAGCAGGCGAAGGACTTGCCGCAGTTGCAGCCACCGCTGGCGTTCGGATTGACGAAGGTGAAACCGCTGCCTTCCATGCTGTCGACGAAATCCATGGTCACACCGGCGAGCAACGGCGCGCTGGCATCGTCGATCAGCACGGTGAAGGCGCCGCAGTCGACCCGCTGGTCGCCGGCGAGGTCCTGCTCCTCCAGCTTCAGGCTGTACTTCAGCCCCGCACAGCCGCCACCCTCGACGCTGATGCGCAAGCCGGCGGTGGGCTTGCCGGCGTTGCTGATGAAGCGGCTAACCGCGCACTTGGCGCTCTCGGTCAAAGTAATCATCGGCATGTCTCCTCGGCTGGACACGGCTGCCTGGGCAACCTGTAGCAGGGGAAGTGCAACCGCCATGCCACACCCGAAAAGAAACGAAAATCTATGATTATCAACAGGTTGCAGGAAGTGCATGCCAACCCCGGCTGTCGCGAACAGGACTTGCCGAAGGCGAATGTCACCTTTGCTACAAGCCCGGTCCGCCCTGCACGCGAATCGAAACCGCTGGCTTCGCGATGTTTACTTATATACAAAGCGACATAGATAAAGCCTGCCTGTCACGACCCGCACATTCGCGAACCCGCCGAGCACAAAGCCAAGCCCTTGAAAACCGGCCGCTTTCCCGGCATGCCAGCCTGGCGACGGTTTTGCAGGCGGTGGCGAGACAGCCTTTCCCAGGAGCTCTTCCATGAATGTCCCACCCCTCCAGATACAGATACCCGGCGAATGCCAGCCCAGGCCCACATCCATTCGCAACGCCGAGCGCAACCTCGAACTGCTGGCATCGATCGAGGCATCCGGCTCCATCAGCCGTGCCGCCAAGCGGATCCGGCTCAGCTACAAGAGCGCCTGGGACTGCGTGGATGCCATGAACAACCTGTCCCAGGCGCCCTTGATCGATTATTCGGCCGAAGTCGGCACCCACCTGACCGAGTACGGAAGACGCCTGCTGGAAGCCTGGCAGCAGTTGCGCGAAGCGCCCCCCTCCGCCGAGCCGCTGGAAGCGGCCGAAATCCAGCGGCAGCTGCGCGCGCTGTCGCTCAGCACCAGCGCGCGCAACCAGTACCGCGGACGCATCAGCCGTATCGAGCGCGATGCCATCGAAGGCTGCGTGACGCTGGATATCGGCGAAGGCGTGACACTGCAGGCGACCTTGTCGAATGACAGCCTGGAAGAGATGCAACTGCGCGAGGGCACGCTGGCCATGGCCCTGATCAAGGCCGACTTCGTGATGCTGTCGCCCGATCCGGCGGTGCGCATCGGCGCCCGCAACCGCCTGCACGGCAAGCTGTTGAGCCTGATTCCCGGCGCCGTGCGCAGCGAAGTCAAGCTGCGCCTGTCGCCGGGCCGCACGCTGACCGCCCTGGTGACCAATGCCAGCGTCGCCGAACTGGGCCTGGGCAGCGGCCAGGACTGCACCGCGCTGGTCAAGGCCTCGCACGTCATCGTCGCCGCCGAGTGAGCGGCTCCAGCGGAGGCCATGACCGCCGAAGCTCGACGCTCGCCCATGCTCAGTCGACCCCATCCGCACCGGCCGACCTCGGCACCATCGTCGTCGGCAACCGTGGCGAAGACAGCCTGGGCGCGGCCCGGTCGGTCGGCCGCAAGCAGGTCCGCGCGCAACGATAGAGATGGTCCACGTGCGCGGCTTCGACCTGCGCCAGGTGCCGATCTTCGTCGACGGCATCCCCATCTACGTCCCCTACTACGGCTACGCGGACCTCAGCCGCTTCACCACCTTCGACCTGGGATGGGTCGAGGTGGTCGGCCTGTCCATCGACTCTTCGTCGCCTCTAGCATCGCCGGCGGCGCGCCCCTGCGCTTCGTCTACCCGGCGCACGCGGGCTCAACCCCGGCCATGTCGCGATCACCGCCGGCACGCGGGAGCCGGAGGCGGCCGAAGCCTTCGTCGCCTTCGTGCTGTCCGTCAGCAGACATCCGCAAGCTGCCGCTGCGCCCGTCGGTCTACGCCGAGCTGCTGGCCGGCTACCACGACCCGTTCCGCGCCGCCGCAGCCTACGATTACGGTCTGGCGGCCGCCCTCATAATCCACGCCTCCGCCAATCCACGCTCATGGATGCCGATGGCCCTCGCCGCCACAGCCCGGCTCCTCGTGCGGCAATCCCGCTGGCAGGGTGCCGGCGAGCCAGGCCTTCACGGCGCGCAGCGGATCGCTCTCGGCGGTGGTCAGCAGCGTCACGCCGCGCTCGCCCAGGCGGCGCACCACGCCGTCGCCGGCGCTGGCGGCGATCGCCACGTCCACCGCGTGCAGCGGATGGCGTTCGGGCTGGGCGCTGACGTGCCACTCGTGCAGGCAGGCCTGTTCGTCCAGCGCCAGGCGGTAGACCGATTCCGGCGCCTCGCCGGGCCAGATGTCGTACACCTGCCAATGATGCGCCCGGCCGGCATGCCCGGCGACCTTGCCGTGGCGGTCGATGGCCACGGCGACCAGCCTGCGCGCGTCGCTCATGCCCAGGCCGCCTCGTCGTCGGAGCGGTCGAAGCGCACCCGCTGTTCCGCACTCACGCCCAGCAGCTTGGCCAGCCACGGCGGCGGGCTGCCGGCCATAACGGTCTGCAGGTCGGCGAGGATCTGCCGCGCCTCGCCGCCGGTTTTCTTGATCGGATACAGGCCGCTGCGGACCACCTTGGCCGCCGCCGGGCCGCCGATGGAGACCACGTAGAGCACCTGGCAGTCGCCGATCAGTTCGGCGCGCGCGCCGTTGCGGTCCTCGGCGAACTCGGTGTCCAGCGCCGAGCGCACGTCCACCAGCGCCAGGCTGTCGACGCCGACCTGGTAGACCAGGAAGCGCAGGCAGGAGCCGAAGTGGCCATCCAGCCGTTCGCCGTTGTTGGAGGCCACGGCCACCCGGATCGAACCTTCCGGCACGACGTCCAGGGCCTCCGCCTGCGGCAGGTCGTCGTCGACGCCTTCGCCCCAGAGGATGCGCACCGCCTCCTTCAGCGCCGGCAGGCCGATGCCGATGTCCTCGCCGTCCTCCTCGCCGTCGGCACTGGCGAAGGCGGTCTTGAGGTCGGTGACGGTCACGCGCTGCAGGCTCTCTTCGTTCAGTTCGCCTTCGATCCGCTGATGCAGGATCTCCAGCAGGCGGCCCACGCCCACCTCGGGCAGGGCCCGGGCGGCCAGGGCGATGCGCAGTGCGGTTTCACGGTTCATTTTCGGGGGCTGGCTGTCCATCGGTCGCTCCTCTCTGGGCTGTTCTCATCCACGGTGGTTGTCTGCGACGATCGCTTCAGTCGTCGTCATCGTCGTCTTCGTCCAGCACGCGCGTGATGCGCTGGTAGATCTCCACCCGATCGCCCTCCTTCAGCGGGCTGTCGAGCTTGACGAACTTGCCGTAGACGCCGACCTTCTGCCTGCCCAGGTCGATGTCCGGGCAGTAGCGCAGCAGGCCGGACTGCTCGATGGCCTCGGCCACGCTGCAGCCCTCCGCCACCCGGCAATCGAACAGCAGGGGTTGCCGGGGTGCGGCGTATACAACGGAAATCTTCATGGTGCGCTTCGCTCCTCGGCCGGCCTCACTGCAGCACGATCAGTTCGCCATGGGTCCTGACCCGTCGCTCGGCGCGGCGGCGGTCGACCACCCGCTTGAACGCCAGCACGAAGCCCAGGACGATGAATGCCCCGGGCGGCAGGATCGCCAGCAGAATCCCCTGGAAGTCGGGAAAGACGGTGATCTCCAGCCAGCGGAAGTGCTCGCCCAGCAGCAGCGAGGCCTGGGCGAACAGCGTGCCGCTGCCAAGAATCTCGCGCACCCCGCCGATCACGATCAGCACCCAGGTGAAGCCGATGCCCATGCCGGCGCCATCGAGGATCGAGGGCAGCACCGGGTTGCGGCTGCTGAAGGATTCGGCGCGGCCGAGCACCGCGCAGTTGGTCACGATCAGCGCGATGAACAGCCCCAGCACCTTGTACAGCTCGTGCATCCAGGCGTTCATCGCCATGTCGATGAGCGTCACCACGCCGGCGATGATGCCGATCATCAGCGGGTTGCGCACCGCCGGCGAAATGCTGTGGCGCAGCGCCGAGACGATCGCGTTGGTGATCATCAGCACCAGCGTGGTGGCCAGGCCCATGCCCAGGCCGTTGGTGGCGGTGGTGGTCACCGCCAGCGCCGGGCACAGCGCGAGCATCTGCACCAGGGCGACGTTGTAGTCCCACAGCGCCGAGCTGAAGTAGCCGAACAGCCCCTTGGGCGTGGCTGTCGCGACCTCGGGTGATCCGCAATGGCTGCTCATGGCCGGGTCTCCTGGTTGGACTGGACAGTGGACTGGCGGGCCTGGAATTCGAGCGTTCGCACCACGCCCTTGACGATGGCCCGCGGGGTGATGGTGGCGCCGGCGAACTGGTCGAACTGGCCGCCGTCCTTCTTCACCGCCCACCGATCCAGCGCTGTGTTGGCCAGCGACAGGCCGTCGAAGCCCTTGATCCAGTCGCTGCGGGCGATTTCGATCTTGTCCGCCAGGCCGGGGGTTTCCTTGTGGCTGAGCACCCGCACGCCGAGGATGCGGCCTTCGTTGTCGAGGGCGATGAGCTGGACGATCGGGCCGCCGTAGCCGACGGTGCTGACCTGGAAGGCGGTCGCCGTCAGTTGCCCGGCACGCCGCGCCGGGTACACCTCGACCAGGCCCAGTTCGGCATCCTCGAGCTCGAAGGCGTCGGCCAGCGGGTCGTTGTCGTAGAGCGCCTGCGGCAGGACCTGGCGCAGCACGGCCAGGCGATCCTGCAATTCGGCATCGACGATCCGCTGCCGGGTCAGTTGGTTGCCCAGCAGCAGCACCACGGCCACCAGGGCGCAGACCAGCCCCAGCGACAGCGCCTGGTAGGCGACCCGGTCGCGCCAGGCCTCGATCAGGCCGGGTCGGACGGCCGACGGTTCGCTGCCGGACTCTGCGGGCGGAACCTGGGTCATCTCGTTCATACCTTGTCGACCTCCTTCACCGGGCTGGTCCACTTCGCCGCCACCAGCGGCTTGCCCCGCGCGTTGCGCCCATAGGCGCGCGGCCGGCAGAGCCGGTCGATCAGCGGCACCAGGGCGTTCATGAACAGCACCGCGAAGGCCACCGCCTCGGGAAAATTGCCCCAGTTGCGGATGATGAACACCAGCGCCCCGCAGCCGATCGCGAAGACCAGCCGCCCGCTGCGGCTGGTCGGCGAGGTCACCGGGTCGGTGGCGATGAACAGCGCGCCGAGCAGCAACCCGCCCGAGGTCAGGTGGAACAGCCCGCCGCCATACACCTGCGGATTGATCTGGTGCGCCAGCGCCGCCAGCGCCGCCACCGTCAACAGCATGCCCAGCGGGATCTCCCAGTGGATGATGCGCAGCGCCAGCAACCAGAGCCCGCCGAGCAGGATCAGCAGCTCCGAGGTCTCGCCGAGGCTGCCGCCGCTGTAGCCGAGAAAGGCCGGCAGCAGGTCGAAATGCTCGGCGAGGATCTGCGTGGCGCCATGGCCCAGGGTCAGTTCGGTCTGCAACTGGCCCAGCGCCGTGGCGCCGCTCAGGCCATCGGCCAGCGTTCCGCCGGCGAAGGTGATGCGCAGGCCTTCGAGCCAGTCGGGCGCGCCCGCCGCGCCCAGCGGCAGGGGCAGCGCCCAGGTGGTCATCTGCAGCGGAAAGGCGATCAGCAGCGCCACCCGCGCCAGCATCGCCGGGTTGAACACGTTCTGCCCGACGCCGCCGTACAGCTGCTTGCCGATGCCGATGGCGAAGACGCTGCCGGCCACGGCGATCCACCAGGGCGCCCAGGGCGGCAGCGTCAGCGCCAGCAGCCAGCCGCTGAGCAGCGCGCTGCCGTCCAGCAGGCGGCGCAGCGGCCGGCCGAGCAGGTACAGGCAGACGGCCTCGCAGGCCACCGCGCTGGCGCAGGTCAGCAGCCACAGGTTGATCGCCGGCCAGCCGAACAGGTACAGCCCCCAGGCCGTCGCCGGCAGCAGCGCCAGGCACACGTGCAGCATGATGCGGTCGACCGAGGAGCGGTCGTGGGCGAACGGCCCCGATGCGATACCTGGCGCGCTCATGACGACACCTCGCTGCTGGCGGCCGGCGCCGCCGTCTTGCGTTTCTTCGCGGCCTTGGCCGCCGCCCTGGCCGCTTCTTCCTCGGCCAGGCGTGCCTCGCGCGCCTCGGTGAGTCGCTTGATGTAATCGTTCTTGCGTGCGGCGCTGCGGCGTTCGTCCTGCTGGCCGACGGCATACTGGAAGTACTGCACCAGCGGGATGTGCGACGGGCAGACGTAGGCGCAGCAGCCGCAGAGGATGCAGTCGCGCAGGCCGTACTCGCTGGCGCCGTCGAAATCGTCGACGCGGGTGCGCGCGGCCATCTCCAGCGGCGCCAGGCCCATCGGGCAGGCATCGACGCAACGCGCGCAGCGGATGCACGGCGCGCTGTCGTCATGCGGCAACTCGTGGCGGTCGAGCGCCAGCAGGCCGGTGGCACCCTTGATCACCGGCACCGCCGTCGACGGCAGCGGCATGCCCATCATCGGCCCGCCGAGCAGCAGTTGCCGCGGCTCGCGCAGCAGCCCGCCGCAGGTGTCGAGCAGCGCCTGCGCCGGCGTGCCGATCAGGGTCTCGACGTTGCGCGGGCTGCTCACGCAGCCGCCGGCCACCGTCACCACCCGCGAGATCAGCGGGCGGCCGTGGCGCAGCGCCTGCTGGATCGCGTAGACCGTGCCGGCGTTGTGCACCAGCACGCCGACGTCGGTGCTGCGCCCGCCGGCCGGCACCTCGCGGCCGGTGACCTGGCGGATCAGTTGCTTGGCCGAGCCCATCGGGTAGAGCGCCGGCACCGCCACCACCTCGACGGCGCCGTAGGGCTCGCTGGCCGCGCGCATGGCCGCCAGCGCCGCCGGCTTGTTGTCCTCGATGGCAATGACGATGCTGTAGGCGCGCAGGATGTGCTGGATCAGCCGCGCGCCGTCGACCACCGCCTCGGCGCGCTCGCGCATCAGCCGGTCGTCGCAGCTCAGGTACGGCTCGCATTCGCTGCCGTTGACCAGCACCGTCTTGATCTCGTGCTTCGTGCCCTGCTTGAGTTTCACCGCAGCCGGGAAGATCGCCCCGCCGAGTCCGACCACGCCGGCATCGGCGACACGCTGGGCGAGTCGCTGCGGGGCCTCGGCGAAGGGATCGGCCGGTACGTCCAGCTCGATCCAGCGCTCCTCGCCATCGCATTCGAGCACCATGCCATTGACCTGGAGCCCGGACGGGTGCGGCGCGTCGATCGGCCCGATCGAGACGATGCGCCCGGAACTCGGCGCATGGATCGGCGCCGAGAGCTCGGTGGGCGAGCCGGCCAGCAACTGGCCCTTGAGCACCCGTTCGCCCGCCTTCACCACCGGCAAGGCCTCGGCCCCTGCGTGCTGGCGCAACGGCAGGTACAGACGCGGCGGCAGTGGCTGCACGGCGATGCCGAGGGCGGCCGAGCGGTCCTTGTGGGCGGCGGGATGGATGCCGCCGCGAAAATGCGCGAGGTGGAACATGGTCGACTCCCGGGGTCTGACGCCCCTGTTCATCAGGCGAAATCAGGCGGCCCGGGGCTTGGCCCAGCGCCAATGGTCCAGCGTCGGTTCCTGGGCCGCGAGGGCGATGCAGTCTTCCGGGCAGGCCTCCAGGCATTTGCCGCAACCGGTGCAGGCGTTGCTCAAGACGCAATGGATCTGCCCATTGGCGCCGACGATGGCGTCGGTCGGGCAGGCGCGAAAGCAGCGCGTGCAGCCGGTGCACTCGGCGGCATCGATGCGCGCCAGCATCGGCGCGGCGAGCGCGCTGGCATCCAGCGGCACGCCGAGCAGCTCGGCCAGACGCTCGGCCAGCGCGGCGCCGCCGGGCGGGCAGCAGGTGACCGCGGCGCGGCCCTCGACCAGGGCGCTGGCCGCCGCGCTGCAGCCCGGATAACCGCACTGCCCGCACTGGCTGCCGGGCATCAGCGCCTCGATCTCCTTGACCAGCGGATTCTCCTCCGAGACCGCCAGGTAGCGTGCCGCCAGGCCGAGACCGCCGCCCAGCAGCAGGCCCATCAGTGCGAGAACCAGAATTGCGCCCAGCATCGTTCCTCCTTCGCCAGCCTCGCCGGCAGCAGCGTTCAGATCAGGCCGGCGAAGCCCATGAAGGCCATCGCCAGCAGCCCGGCGGTGACGAAAGCGATCGGCGCGCCGGCGAAGGCCGCCGGCACGCTGGCCAATGCCAGCCGCTCGCGCAGGCCGGCGAAGATCACCATCACCAGGGTGAAACCCAGCGCCGAGCCCAGGCCGAACAACCCCGCCTCGGCCAGCCCGTGGCCCTCGCGCACGCTGATCAGAGGCACGCCCAGCACGGCGCAATTGGTGGTGATCAGGGGCAGGTAGATGCCCAGGGAACGATGCAGCGGCGGGCTGACCTTGCGGATGACCATCTCGATCAGCTGCACCATGCCGGCGATCACCAGGATGTAGGAAAGGATGCGCAGGAAGCCGATACCCAGCGGCAGCAGCACATAGTGTTCGAGCAACCAGCTGCTGATGCCGCCCAGGGTCATCACCAGGGTCGTCGCCAGGCCCATGCCCAGCGAGGGATCGAGCTTGCCGGACACGCCCATGAACGGACACAGGCCGAGGAAGTAGACCAGCACCACGTTGTTGACCAGTACGGTGCCGATCAGGAACAGCGCGTATTCCATAAACCCTCTCCGCTGTAATGGCGCTGCACCGTTGTCGGGCAACGCGACGTCGCGAGAGGGTTTTGCATCAAGCATGCCACGCCTCGCCAGACGTCCCGGAGCCCCCCGGAGCCCGGGATTCGTTGATGCAGATCAACGAAGCTCGCGATAGCGCAGCCCCCGACGGCGCTGGCGGGACGGATTTTGTGGGATTTGCGACAGGTCCAGAGGGGCAGGCGCGCCTCCCTGTGGGTTTTGCAACAGCGCAACGGGCGTTTGCCGGGTGCAAATGCGCCTGCGCAACCTGTTTAGGGCTCTTGCGGGGTCGCCGACGTGGAATGTGACCGGCGGCACGCGGTTTGCAAAACCCGAGGGGGCTGTTGCCATTTCATTCGCGACCTCGATGAAACGGCGACAGCCCCTAACCGTATGGCTTTGCAGCGGATACCGGCGCACAGACGTCGGCTTCGCCGCATCGATGAGGACATTGCACATGACCCAGGCCACCCCCGAGCGCGACGTGGGGCAACCCGCCGCGTCCGATGGATTGGCGCCCGAGGTGTTCCAGCAAGCCGTGGAACACGCGCCGATCGCCATCTCCATCACCGATCTGAAGGCCAACATCCTCTATGCCAACCGCGCCTTCAGCGCCATCACCGGCTACGACAGCGCCGAGGTGATCGGCAAGAACGAGTCGGTGCTGTCCAACGGCACCACCCCGCGGCTGGTCTACCAGGCGCTCTGGAGCCGCCTGGCGCAGAAGAAGGCCTGGTCCGGCATGCTGATCAACCGGCGCAAGGACGACAGCTGCTACCTCGCCGAGCTGACCGTGGCACCGGTGCTCGACGAGCACGAGCGGACCATCCATTACCTGGGCATGCACCGCGACAGCAGCGACCAGCACAAGCTCGAACAGCGCGTCAGCAACCAGCGCCTGATCATCGAGGCGGTGGTCGACAGCGCGCCGGCGGCCATCGTCGTGCTCGATCACGCCCTGCGCATCCGCCTGTCCAATCCCAGCTTCAACCGCCTGGCCGCCGAGCTCGGCGACCAGGCCACGCCCGCGCAACTGGTGAGCCTGCTGCAGGACAACCTCGGCGGCGCCATCGAGGCGCTGAAGACGCATGGCCAGGCCTTCACCGGCAAGGAAGTCACCTTCGACCTCGGCGGCCACGCCCCGCGCTGGCTGTCCTGCCACGGCCGCGCCATCCGCATCGAGGGCGAGCGCGCCGACGATTTCTTCGACCCGGGCGAGGAAAACTACCTGCTGCTCACGATGAACGACATCACCGGGCTGCGCCAGCAACAGCAGGCCTCCCAGCTCAACGCGCTGAAGGTGCTGATGGCCGAGGAAGAGTTGCTCGACGGCATGCGCGAGACCTTCAACGGCGCCATCCACCGCCTGCAGGGCCCGGTCAACCTGATCAGCGCCGCGCTGCGCATGCTCGAACGGCGCCTGGGCGACAGCGCCGAGGGCGACCCGGTGCTCAGCGCCATGCGCGAAGCCAGCCAGGCCGGCATGGACGCGCTGGAAAGCCTCAGCGGCTCGATCCCGCAGCGCCAGACCGGCAGTTGCGTGCCGGTCAACGTCAACCAGCTGATCCGCGAAGTGGTCAGCCTGATGACCGACCGGCTGCTCGCCCAGGGCATCGTCGTCGACTGGCAACCGGCGCTGCGCCTGCCCTGGGTGATGGGCGCCGAAGGCCGGCTGCGCAGCATGATCAAGCAGTTGCTGGACAACGCCATCGAGGCCATGAGCCAGAACCAGGACAACCCGCGCACGCTGTCGATCGTCACCCGTGTCCAGGGCCAGCGCGTGGTGCGCCTGGAAATCGCCGACAGCGGCCCGGGCATCGCGCCGGAGCTGGCGCTCAAGGTATTCGAGCCCTTCTTCAGCACCAAGCCGCCGCACAAGGCCGGCCGCGGCATGGGCCTGGCCATGGTGCAGGAGGCCGTCACCGAGCACGCCGGCACGGTGCATATCGACAGGGGCTACCGACAGGGCTGCAGGATCGTCGTCGAACTGCCCTTCTCGGCCAGTTGACAGGGGAGGTTCGCATGAACACCACATTCGCCGAACGCCCCAGCGCACCGACCCGCAGCGAACTGCTGGACGCTCAACTGCAGGCGCTGGCGCAGATCGCCCGCATCCTCAACCGCGGCCGGCCCATCGAGGAACTGCTGGCCGATATCCTCGCCGTGCTGCACGAAGACCTCGGCCTGCTGCACGGACTGGTCTCCATCTGCAACCCGAAGGACGGCAGCCTGCAGGTGGGCGCCGTGCACAGCGATTCCGAAGCCGTGGTGCGGGCCTGCGAAAGCGCCCGCTACCGGATCGGCGAAGGCGTGTTCGGCAACATCCTCAAGCACGGCAACAGCGTGGTGCTCGGCCGCATCGACGCCGAACCGCGCTTTCTCGACCGGCTGGCGCTGTACGACATGGACCTGCCCTTCATCGCCGTGCCGATCAAGGCCGTCGACGGCACCACCATCGGCGTGCTGGCGGCGCAACCCGACCGCCGTGCCGACGAGCTGATGCCCGAGCGCACCCGCCTGATGGAAATCGTCGCCCGCCTGCTGGCGCAGACCGTGCGCCTGGTGGTGAACATCGAGGACGGCCAGGAAGTGGTCGACGAGCGCGACGAACTGCGCCGCGAAGTCCGCGCCAAGTACGGCTTCGAGAACATGGTGGTGGGCCACACCGCCTCCATGCGCCGGGTATTCGACCAGGTACGGCGGGTGGCCAAGTGGAACAGCACCGTGCTCATCCTCGGCGAATCCGGCACCGGCAAGGAACTGATCGCCAGCGCCATCCACTACAACTCGCCGCGCGCGCACCAGCCGCTGGTGCGCCTGAACTGCGCCGCGCTACCGGAAACCCTGCTCGAATCGGAACTGTTCGGCCACGAGAAAGGCGCCTTCACCGGCGCCGTGAAGCAGCGCAAGGGCCGTTTCGAACAGGCCGACGGCGGCACCCTGTTCCTCGACGAGATCGGCGAGATCTCGCCGATGTTCCAGGCCAAGCTGCTGCGCGTGCTGCAGGAAGGCGAGCTGGAGCGCGTCGGCGGCACCCAGACGGTGAAGGTCAACGTGCGCATCGTCGCCGCCACCAACCGCGACCTGGAGCACGAGGTGGAGCAAGGCAAGTTCCGCGAAGACCTCTACTACCGGCTCAACGTCATGGCCATCCGCGTCCCGCCGCTGCGCGAGCGCAGCGGCGACATCCCGGAACTGGCCGAATTCCTCCTCGACAAGATCGCCCGCCAGCAGGGCCGCACGCTCAAGCTGACCGACAGCGCCCTGCGCCTGCTGATGAGCCACCGCTGGCCGGGCAACGTGCGCGAGCTGGAGAACTGCCTGGAACGCTCGGCGATCATGAGCGAGGACGGCACCATCAGCCGCGACGTGGTCTCGCTCACCGGCCTCGACCACGACGCCACGCCGCTGGCGCCGGTCCCCGAGGTCGACCTCGCCGACGACAGCCTCGACGACCGCGAACGCGTCATCGCCGCCCTGGAACAGGCCGGCTGGGTCCAGGCCAAGGCCGCCCGCCTGCTCGGCATGACGCCCCGGCAGATCGCCTACCGGGTGCAGACGCTGAACATTCACATGCGCAAGATCTGAACGGCACAGCGCCCCCTCGAGCCCCACGTCCGGGCCTCGAATACAGTGGACACCTGATGAACCCTTAATACGGCTAGTAGGCAATCTAATGAATGCCTGCCTATATTTTCCGGGAAAATTCCGAGCGCGTATCACCCGCGATGGGCCATGGCCGTGGCCCGTTGCCTTCCCGAGGAGTTCACCATGGCGAGACTTCAGGTCAATGGCCAGGCCAGAGACATCGAGGTCCCCGACGACATGCCGCTGCTGTGGGCGCTGCGCGACGAGCTGGGCATGACCGGCAGCAAGTTCGGTTGCGGCGTGGCACTGTGCGGCGCCTGCACGGTACACATGGACGGCGCGCCGGTCCGCGCCTGCATCACGCCCGTTTCGACGGCGGCCGGGCACGCCATCACCACCATCGAAGGCCTGCAGGCCGACCGCGTGGGCCAGGTGGTGCAACGCGCCTGGCTCGAACAGAACGTCGCCCAGTGCGGCTACTGCCAGGCCGGCCAGATCATGACGGCCGTGGGCCTGCTCAAGAGCACGTCGGCGCCCAGCGAGCAGCAGATCGAAGAAGCCATGAGCGGCAACATCTGCCGCTGCGGCACCTATCCGCGCATTCGCGCCGCCGTCCAGCAGGCGGCGCAAGTCCTTGCGCAGGGGGACCAGTAGATGACCGGCAGCGCACTCTCCCGACGTCGTTTCCTGCAGGGCAGCCTGGGCCTGCTGACGCTGGCCGTGACGGCCAGGGGCCTGGTCAGCGTCGCCTGGGCCGACGACGCTCCCCGATACGGTGCCGACAGCATGCCCGGCGGTACGGTGGACGATCCGCTGGTCTTCGTCTCGATCGCGACCGACGGCACCGTCACCATCGTGGCGCACCGCGCCGAGATGGGCACCGGCGTGCGCACCAGCCTGCCGATGGTGGTGGCCGACGAGATGGAGGCGCGCTGGGACCGGGTCGAGGTCGTGCAGGCCGAGGCCGACGAGGCGCGCTACGGCAACCAGAACGTGGACGGCTCGCGCAGCGTGCGGCACTTCCTGATGCCCATGCGCCGCGTCGGCGCGGCCGCCCGGCAGATGCTCGAAGCGGCGGCCGCCGCGCGCTGGGCGGTGCCGGTCGCCGAGGTCAGGGCGACGCAGCACGAAGTCCTGCACCTGCCCAGCGGTCGCCGCCTGGGCTACGGCGAACTGGCGGCGGATGCGGCCAGGCAACCCGTGCCCACGGGCGATGCGCTGCGGCTCAAGACCCGCGCCGAGTTCCGCTATATCGGCAAGGACCAGGTGCGCCTCGTCGACCTGGAAGACATCGGCACGGGCCAGGCCATCTACGGCATGGACATGCGCCTGCCCGGCATGGTCTACGCCGTGGTGGCGCGCCCGCCGGTGGTGGGCGGCACGCTGCGCCGGCTGGACAGCCGCAAGGCGCTGGCGCTGCCCGGCGTGCTGCAGGTCATCGAGATTCCCGCCTTCCAGGGCGCGCCGGCGTTCCAGCCGCTGGGCGGCGTGGCCGTGGTCGCGCGCAACACCTGGGCCGCCATGCAGGGCCGTGCCGCGCTGGAACTCGAATGGGACGACGGCGCCAATGTCGGCTACGACTCGGCCGCCTATCGCCAGGCGCTGGAAGAGGCTTCGCGCGCGCCCGGCAAGGTGATGCGCGACCAGGGCGACGCCCCGGGCAGTTGGGCGCAGGCAGCGGAGAACGAGCGCTTCGCCGCCGAGTACTACGTGCCCCACCTGGCCCATGCGTCGATGGAGCCGCCCGTGGCCGCGGTGCGCATCCAGGATGGCCGCGCCGACGTCTGGACCTCGGTCCAGAACCCCGTCGCCGCCCGGGACGCCGTGGCCGCCCGGCTCGGACTCCAGCCCGAGAAGGTCAAGGTCAACGTCCTGCTGCTGGGCGGTGGTTTCGGCCGCAAGTCCAAGCCCGACTTCGTCGATGAAGCCGCCATCGTCGCCCGGGCCATGCCCGAAGGCACCCCGGTCAAGCTGGTGTGGACGCGCGAGGACGACATCCGCCACGACTACCTGCACACCGTCTCCTGCGAACGGCTGGAAGCCGTCGTCGACCGGCAGGGCCAGGTGCGTTCCTGGCTGCACCGCAGCGCCGCGCCCACGATCGCCTCGCTGTTCGCCGAAGGGGCGAAAGGCCAGCAGCTGTTCGAGTCGGCCATGTCGGCCATCAACATGCCCTACCGCATCCCCAACGTGCGCGTGGAAACCGCCGAGGTGCCGGCGCATGCGCGCATCGGCTGGTTCCGTTCGGTAGCCAACATCCCGCATGCCTTCGCCGCGCAATGCTTCATCGCCGAACTGGCGCACCGCGCCGGCCAGGACCACCGGCAGTTCGCCCTCGACCTGATCGGGCCGGCACGCCGGCTCGACCCCGGCACGCTGGCCGACACCTGGAACTACACCGAGTCGCCCGAACGCTACCCCTACGACACCGGCCGCCTGCGCGGCGTGATCGAGGCCGCCTGCGAAGGCGCCGGCTGGGGCCGCGAACTGCCCGAGGGCCATGGCCTGGGCCTGGCCTTCTGCTACAGCTTCATGAGCTACACGGCCAGCGTGGTCGAGGTGGCCGTGGACGACGAGGGCGAGGTGCGCGTGCTGGCCGTCGACATGGCGCTGGACTGCGGCCCGCAGATCAATCCCGAACGCATCCGCGCGCAGATGGAAGGCGGCGCCATCATGGGCCTGGGCCTGGCGCTGGCCAGCGAGATCACCTTCGAGAGCGGCCGCGTGCAGCAGAGCAACTTCCACGACTACGAAGTGCTGCGCCACTCCGCCTCGCCGCGGCTGATCCGTACCCACCTGGTCAACGACGACCACGACCTGCCGCCCGGCGGCGTGGGCGAGCCGCCGGTGCCGCCCGTGGCGCCGGCGCTGTGCAACGCGATATTCGCCGCCACCGGCAAGCGCGTGCGCAGCCTGCCGGTGCGCAGGGTGGCGTAAGAACCGGCCCGGAAGTCGCCTGTCGTGCGCTTCGGGCACGCCGGGCGATTCGCCGCCGGTCGGCGCACACGACCTGCGGCGGGTCGGGCACGGTCTAGTACACAGGAATGCCCTGCCGCGCTTGACGGCCGCTCATGCCCGATAAGGAACCACGACATTGGAAAGCATCGATGTACGCGTACTGCGCACCGCCCGCGACTGGCATGCGGCCGGACATCGGCTGCTGCTGGTCACGGTGGTCAAGACCTGGGGCTCGTCGCCGCGCCCCGTGGGCTCGATAATGGCATTGCGCGAGGATGGCCGCTGCGTGGGCTCGGTCTCCGGCGGCTGCATCGAGGATGACCTGGTCCACCGCTACACCCGCGCCTACGGCGGCGCGGGAGACATCGGGCAGGCGACGCCCGCGGTCGTGCGCTACGGCGTCACCGCGGACGAGGCGCATCGCTTCGGCCTGCCCTGCGGCGGCACGCTGGAACTGCTGCTGGAGTTCCAGCCGGACTTCACGGCGCTCGACGAACTGGTGCGCCAGCTGGAATCGGGACGGCTCATGCAGCGCACGGTCGACTGCGCCAGCGGCGCGGTGACGCTGCAGCCGACCTCGATCCCCGAGGCGCTGCGCTTCGATGGCGCCAGCCTGTCCTGCACCCTGGGGCCGTAATACCGCATGCTGCTCATCGGCGCCGGCGCGCTGGCCGAATACGTGGCCACCATGGCCCTGTTCAACGACTTCGCGGTGACGGTCTGCGATCCGCGCATCGAACATCGTGGAACCTGGACCGTGGCAGGCGTGGCGCTCAGCACGGAAATGCCCGACGACGCGGTTCGTACCCTGAATCCCGACCCGCGCACCTGCATCGTCGCCCTGAGCCACGACCCCAAGCTCGACGACCTGGCCCTGCTGGCGGCGCTGCACAGCCCCGCCTTCTACGTCGGCGCCATCGGCTCGCGGCGCAACACCGAGAGCCGCAGGCGCCGCTTCATCGAGCACTTCGACGAGACGGAGGACTCCCTGCGGCATCTGCATGCGCCGGTCGGCCTCTACATCGGCAGCAAGACCCCCGCCGAAATCGCGGTGAGCGTGATGGCGGAAATCCTGGCGGTGAAGAATGGGGTGAAACCTGGCTTGAAGCTTGAAGCTTCCTCCCACCATGCGCTGAACGCCTGGGCACGGCCATCCAGGTGAATGGGGCGGCCGATCTCCGGCGTCCACAATGCATAGCTGCGTCCCTGGCTGGCGACGGTGATCCGCTTGAACGGATCGTCCCAATCGTGGGGAGAGATGGAAAAGCGGCCAGCATGCGCGGGTGTCAACACCTTCGCTCGCAAGTCTTCAGCCGCCTGCGCTGCCTGCTCGGGGTTCATGTGCACATTGGCCCAGCGCGGATCGTACTGGCCCATATCGAGCGCCACCCAGTCGAAAGGACCAAGCCGCCGGCCGATCTCGACGAAGTGCGGCGCGTAGCCGCTGTCGCCGCTGAAGAACAGACGGCGCTCGGGCGATACCAGCGCGAAGCCGACCCACAGCGACCTGTTGCGCGTCAAGGTACGCCCGGAGAAATGTCGGGCCGGGGTGACGTGGATCTGCAGCCCTGGTGTCGGCTCGACGACATCGAACCAATCGACCTCGCGCACGATGTCCATGTCGTAGCCCCATGCCTCGAAGTGCGCCCCCACCCCGAGCCCGGCCACCACCCGCCTGACCTTGGCCTGCAGCGCCAGGATGCTCGGATAGTCCAGGTGGTCGTAATGATCGTGGGTGACCAGCAGCACGTCTATCTTGGGCATGTCCTGCGCCGTATAGAGGCTGGTGCCTTCGAAGGCCAGATTCGCCCGCGGCACGGGTGCGGCATTGCTGCTGAAGACCGGATCGATCAGGATGCGCTGCCCGGCCAACTGCACGAAGTAGGAGGAGTGGCCGAGCCAGATCACCAGGTCCTGCGCAGGATCGAGCGCCCCGAGATCGGTCTTGATGGCGGGAATCGCACCCGGCGGACGTGGCTGGCCCTTTTCCCCGAAGATCGTCTCCATCCACATCGACCACTCGGGCTGCTCCGTCGTCCGCATCGGCGTGTCGATCTGGTTGTGGAATGCGCCATCGGCATGGTTGGGCGAGCGCGCGATACGCTCCAGCCACTCGCCGCTCGGCAGCGCGCCGAACAGCGGGTGCTGCAGGTAGGCGGCGATGCCAATACCGCCCAGAACGACAATAACGGTGCATACCATCAGGAAACGCGAGCAGAATTTTTTCATACAGGAGTACTCCGCACTCTCGCTTCTCCGCCCGACTGGCTGCCGTGCGCGTGGCACGGCGCAGGTGAGAACGGCACGCTACGGATGCACTGACCGGTCATCCTGTCGTCAATCCGGGATTTCATGATTCCAACCGCGTCTCGGCGGTTGCCTCCTTTCGTTCTCGATACGATGCGTGTCGGCTGGTGTCTGGCGGCCTGGCCGGCCGGCTGCGGGGAAGCCCGAGGCGACGACGCAACTCCGCGCCGCCATCACGCCAGCTTCGTGCCGGTGGCGCGGGCGAGATCGGCCAGCAGTCGGTCCTGGAGTCCTGCGTCGTTGACGGCGGGATGCGGCTGCTCACGCTGTTGGTGATGCCAATAGCCGCCGCTGGTCAATGCCTCGAGATCATTACTGGTCGCGAGCCACTCCTGGGTCAGGTGTCCCAGCCGCAGGTCGTCGGGCGCGCCCGGGCCACCCATCCTGGTCGGTACCCAGCCCGGATCGACCGCGTTGCTGTACACCTCCGACCACAAGCGCGCGACGGCTGCGGCCAGGATGGTGACGAACAGCTTGCTGTCCGAGTAGCTCCCCGTGGACGTGCGGCCGGCCCAGTCCATGCCGGCTAGGTCGGCGCGCCCGCCCCGGTGCATGCTGCTGCTCAGGTAGATCAGGCGCTCGGGGCGCTGGATCAGGGCCGTGAGCAGGTATGGCGCGACGACGTTGACCACCAGCAACTGCGAGCCTGAAATGATGCCGGCGTTGTGGATAACGGCATCCATCCGGCCGATCGCATTGACCTGGCTGGCGAGATCACGGATTTGCGCAACGTCCGACAGATCGCCGATCGTGGCGATGGCGCCCTGCTCCAGCATTTCCTCGACGGCGGGCAGCCGGGCCCGGGAACGGACGTGCACGACGACCTCGTGCCCCTCGGCGAGCAGCGTCCGCGCCGCGGCATGGCCCAGCCCATCGGCCGAGCCGGTGATGAACACACGGGCCTTGCCGGCACCTCGTTGTGCCCTGGGCATGGAGGTCTCCTTACGTGGATTCGGTGGCGCTTGTGCCCAGCATGCGGTAGCGGGCAGGAGCGATCCTGCGACCAGTGCAGCCCCCAGCTCAGCGCCTGCGGTGAGAAATCTTCGACGGTCCATGGGCGTGTCCTCCGGTTCTGGCCGCCAGATTCAACATGACCTGTGGCGGCGTGTCGTTGCCAGGCGAATCATCGGCTCGAAGCAGGCGCACGCATCAAGATTGCGACGTTTGCCAGCAACGATAACCGTTGTATCCGGCGCGGCAAGGGCACCACGGATCGCACGTGCCATTGCCGCATATCGAGCGAAGAGCACGCCCGCGGGGCTTCGCCGCCCGGCATGTCATGAATCCGCACCGAATCATGAGGGACTCATCCAGTCCCTACCGCAGGTGTTCGCCGAAGAACGCCGTGATCCTGTCGAAGGGGATCTTGTCCAACTGGTCGTACAGGTCGACGTGGCTGGCGCCCGGGACGATCAGCAGTTCCTTCGGCTCGGCCGCCGCCTCGTAGGCGGTTTCGCTGAAGTAGCGCGAATGCGCGTTCTCGCCATGGATCAACAGGACCGGGCGTGGCGAGATTTCCTCGATGTAGGTGAGCAGCGGCATGTTCATGAACGACAGCGGCGTGGTGATCGTCCAGGCATTGCCGGAGTTGACCGCCCGCGGATGGTAGCCGCGCGGCGTCCGGTAGTAGTCGTGGTAGTCGACCAGGAACTGCGCCTCGCCACCCTGCAGTTCGTTGTAGGGCGGCTGGTAGGCGGGGGTACCGTTTTCCGCGTCCTGCCAGCGCTGCCGGCTCAGTTGCTCCAGCGTCTGCGTGCGCTGTTCGAGGGTCACGCTGTCGTTGTAGCCCTTGGACATGACCCGCGTCATGTCGTACATGGTGCTGGCCACGACGGCCTTGACGCGCTTGTCCACGGCCACGGCGTTCAGCGCCATGCCGCCCCAGCCGCAGATACCGATGATGCCGATGCGCTCGCGATCGACTTCCGGGCGCAGGCCGATGAAGTCCACCGCCGCACTGAAGTCTTCGGTATTGATGTCCGGCGAGGCGACGTTGCGCGGCTCGCCGCCGCTCTCACCGGTGTAGGACGGGTCGAACGCCAGGGTGACGAAGCCGCGCTCGGCCATGGTTTGCGCGTACAGGCCGGACGACTGTTCCTTCACCGCGCCGAACGGGCCGCTGACGACGATCGCGGGAAGCCGCTCGCCGCTACGCTTCCTCGGCAGATACAGGTCGGCCGCCAGGGTGATGCCGTAGCGGTTAGTGAACGTGATCTTTTGGTGGTCAAGGTTCTCGCTTCGAGGGAAGACCTTGTCCCATTCCTGTGTCAGTTGCATGGTGCCTGCCTCGCTGCTGGAAGTCGCTGCCGCCAGGGCCGCCGGCCCGGCGAGAAGCGCTGCCGAGCCGACAAGAAGGGAGCCCTGGATAAACGCTCTGCGGGAGCCGGGCTGCCCGCTGGTGGCGATCTTCGGGTTGGATTCGTTCATGGTTTTCTCCTTGGCGTTGGAGGTTCTGGTGTTCTCGGGGCGTACGGGGCCGTGATGCGCCAGGACAGGTGCTCATCGTGGTTTCCTAGCGATAGGCCGCGGGCCTGTTCCCGTCGGTATGGGGCTGGCTGATGCCGAGGTTTTCGTTGACGTGGCGCTCGGGATGCTCGACGAGATCGGCCACGAAGCGCCCAAGACTGGCGCGCGAGGTTTCCGTGCCCTTGTAGGTTTCGCTCTTGCGCGTCAGCTGGACCTCTTCGGTGGTTGCATCCGTCAGCCAGACCGGACGCAGGATGGTGTAATCCAGGGAGGAACTCTCGATCACCTCGGCCGTTTTCAGATTGGTGGGTCGGGTCTGCCCTACCACGCTCTTGTCCCAGGAATTGAACGGCTCGGGCAGTTCGTCGTAGATGCCTCCGGCACTGATGGCGATGATGCGGCGAACGCCAAGCGCTTCCATCGTCTCGACCAAGGCTTGCGTGACGTCGCCGAGGTCCATGCCGCCCAGCGCACTGATGACGATATCCTGGCCCTGGAGGGCCTTTTTCAGAGCATCTGGACTGCGGGCGTCGCCCTCGACCACTTGGACGCGCGGACTCTTGAAATCATGCAGGCGTTCGGCGTGGCGCGCGAAAAGCCTCAGCTCCACATCGCCCTGCTCCAGCAGCGTGGAACGATTTCCCTGGCTGTGCGGCCGTTGGCGCCCAGTACGATGACTTTCTTCATCAGGACCGTCCTCCGTTCACCTTGTGCCGAAGTTCACGCCAGCCCGGTTGCTCGCATTGAAGGGCCGCCGAGTCGCATTCAGGACGGTCGAGCTTCCCGTCCAGCGACGTCAGCGCGTGAATGATGACGCAGGGTTTGTTCAAGCTATTTCTCCCGTTCTTTCAGTGAGACACGGCCCTGGAAGTCATAAGCCGGCTTGATGATCGGCTCTCCAATGTCGTCGGAAGCCCCCGTCAGGCACGCGCCGCCGCTCCGCGCGCCGTCATGGCCGCCAGGGCGGCGCAGCTCGCCAGCAACACGGCGCTCATGATGAACGTGCTCCGGTAGCCGCTGTGGTCGAACAGCAGGCCACCCAGGGTCGAACCCAGCGCGATGGACAACTGCACGACGGCGACGAACAGGCCACCACCCGCCTCGGCATCCCCGGGAAAGACCCTGGCGATCCAGGACCACCAGCCCACGGGCGCGGCAGTGCCGGCCAGCCCCCACAGGCCCAGCAACACGATGACGATGGCCAGCCAGCTGCCGAAGGTGATCAGCGCCAGGGCCGTCACGGCCATCAACAGCGGGATGGCGATCAGCGTCTGGTAGAAACCCCGCTGCAGGACCCGGCCGATGAGCACGGTGCCGATGAAACCCGCCGCGCCGATCACCAGCAGAATGAGCGAGATCGTGCTTCCCTGTACGCCCGTGACCGTTTCCAGGAACGGCCGCACGTAGGTGAACAGCGCGAACTGCCCCATGAACAGCAGGCTGCTGGCCAGCATGCCCACGCCGACGCCGGGACGCCCGAGCAGCGTGAACACCTTGAACGCACTGGCGCTGCCCGACGCCCGCGCCGCGGCCGGCATGGGAGGCAGCGTCCTCCATTGCCAGGCCAGGGCGATCAGGGCTACCGGCACCAGGCAAAGGAAAGCGCCGCGCCAACCGATGACGGTTCCCAGGTAGGCGCCCAGCGGCGCGGCCACCACCGTGGCCAGTGCGTTGCCGCCGTTGACGATGGCCAGGGCGCGCGGCACATCGCGCGACGACACCAGGCGGATGGCCATGGCCGCCGACATCGACCAGAAACCGCCGACGACCACGCCGATCAGCGCCCGGCCCAGCATGTAGGTGAAATAGTTCGGCGCCAGCGCGACGATGGCGCCCGACACACCCATCGCCGCCGTCAGCCCCAGCAACAGCGTCTTGCGGTTCAGGTTGCCGGCCAGCGTCGAAATGAACAGGCTCGTCAGGACGGCGAATGCGCCGGAGATCGCGATGCCCTGCCCCGCCATGCCTTCGCTGACCCGGAGGTCATTCGCCATGGGCGTCAGCAGGCTGACGGGCAGGAATTCCGATGCGATCAGCGCGAACGCGCAGAACGACAGGGCGAAGACGCCGCTCCAGGAGGCCGCTTGTCCGGCTTCGTATGGGGTGTCGGTGCCGGCCATGGGCGCGGCGGATGTTCGAGCGGTCATGAAAGCCTTGTCTGTGCTTCGATCCGAGAGTGAAAGGTCGTGCCCGGCCAGCTAGGGCGTGCATCGCACGAGGAACGGGAAACGAACGGAGCTGCCGCGCCGTCCAGGCGCGCAGCCGAGGCATCAGTTCCCGATTCGCTCGATCCGTAGCTGATACGGCCCGGGTCTGGCCAGGATGGACAGGCCTTCCTCCACCTTGCCCAGCGGCAGCAGGCCCCGTGCATGGGGTCGGCCCTCGACGAAAATCGCCAGGTTGCCCCAGGGCGCGTAGTGGGTCAGCTCGCCGGCCACCGGCGCCATGCCGTCCGGCGCGCCTTGCGTGGACAACTTGCGCGGCAGGCTGGATACGCGCTCGATGGTGGCGTAGTCCTCCATCGTCAGCGACAGCGGCAGCAGCGTGGCGAAATCACGCGCGGTGGCATTGTCGTACAACGTGGCGGTGGCGCTTTGGCCATCGACGATCAGGCGAATCTTCATGGGGAATTCCTTCGCGGGCGTGGCCGGCTGCGCCACCGAGTTGCCGGGTAAGCAAGCCGCCAATCCCAGCAACGAACTGGCGAACAGCGGCAAGGCCGAGCGACGCAACGAAGGCCAGGAGAGAGAAAAAGGCTTTTTCTTCATTGCCATGATGTCCACTGTCGCGGTGGCATCCGTTGCCACTCTGTTCCGTTCGTTTTCATGCCGGATAATGTTCCCGCAAGAATGCACCCGCAACTAGCTAATCAATCCTTAAAACGGACATAAGAACTACTAATCAATCATTCATGCGAAACTGCGCCCCATGGTCAGACGCAACCTCAACGATCTCCTCTCCTTCGTCACGGTGGCGCGTGCGGGCAGCTTCACGCGCGCCGCCGCCCAGTTGGGCGTGACGCAATCGGCGCTCAGCCAGGCGATCAGCGGCCTGGAGAAAAGGCTCCAGATCCGCCTGCTCACGCGTACCACGCGTAGCGTCTCGCCCACGGCGGCGGGCGAACGGCTGCTGCATGCGATCGGCCACCGCTTCGACGAGATCGAGGCGGAGCTGGACGTGCTGACGGAGATGCGCGACAAGCCGGCCGGGACGGTGCGGATCACCTGCGCCGATCACGTCCTGCGCACCACGCTGCTGCCGAAGCTCGCCCCCTTGCTGCACGCGTTTCCGGACATCAACGTCGAATTCGACGTCAACTATGGTTTCAGGGATATCGTGGCGGATCGCTTCGATGCGGGCGTGCGCCTGGGCGACACCATCGACAAGGACATGATCGCGCTGCCCATCGGCCCCAAGCTGCGCATGGCCGCGGTCGCGTCACCCTCCTACTTCGCCCGCAACCCCATACCGAAGGCGCCGGGCGACCTCATGGCGCACCGCTGCATCAACCTGCGCTTCCCCACCCATGGCGGGCTGTACGTCTGGGAGTTCGAGCGCCGGGGCCGGCAGCTGAACGTCCGCGTCGATGGCCAGCTGGTCCTCAACAGCACGCCCCATATCGTGCAGGCGGCGCTCGAAGGGTTGGGCATCGCCTTCCTGCCGGAAGACGAATTCGCCCCGCATATCGAGGAAGGCCGGCTGGTGCGCGTACTGGAGGACTGGTGTGCGCCGTTCGAGGGTTACTACCTCTACTACCCGAGCCGCAAGCAGCCTTCGCCGGCCTTCTCGCTGGTCGCCGAAGCGCTGCGTGTCGCGGGGCCGGGCGGGGCGTAACGCCGCTAGCGTTCACAAGAACAGGCCGCCTGGGGGTCGCCGGCGAAACGATGGCCGGCGCCCTCACACCGGTCGCCGGGTGGCTTGAAGGTGAGCCAGCGGGGGCCTTTAACCGATGCACCGCCCTGGCGCGTGGGCGAAGTCGGCATGCTTATACCTTGAACTGCTATTTTCACGACACAGGCAGGCGCGCAAAGCCCACCGCCATTTGACTCAGAGAAGCTGCGCCATGACGCGATTCAGCGGTGGTTGCCTGTCCGGCGACGTCCGCATCGTGGCGTCGGGCCGCCCATATCGGGTCGGCCTTTGCCATTGCCTCGACTGCCGCAAGCATCACGGGGCCTCGGCGATATTCCCCCTGGCGGCGGTGACGGTCACGGGCGAAGCACGCGACTATCCCGGGCGGTTCTTCTGTCCCCGCTACAGCTCGTCCGTCTTCGCGCGCCCCGCGGACGAAATCGAAGTGAGCCTGGGAGCCCTGGATGTCCCCGACCTGCTGATGCCCACCTACGAGCTCTGGACCGTCCGCCGCGAGTCCTGGTTGCCGGCGTTTCCGCTCAAGAGACGCTATGCGCACGATCGCGACGCCAGCGGGCGCCTCGAGGAGTAGCCCGGCACCAGCGGACCGGGGCGCCGCACCTTGTCGCCTTTGCGACAGCTGCCCCGCCCCACTCCGCCACTTTGTTCGTTGCGAAACAACGAATCCCGCCTGCGCGCTGGAAAAACCGTTCAAAAACAATGTATTGAAAACAGGCACGGCCCTTGCTCCAGGTATCCGCGACAGACCTCTATTCGGAGACCGAACATGGAACTGAACGTACTGGGCCAGAGCGAGGCCGGGCATGCCGCCGGGGGCGGTTGTTCAGCGGGTTCCTGTGGCAGCTCGGACGACCAGCTCGCGCACCTGCCCGAGCATATCCGCGAGAAAGTGCACAACCACCCCTGCTACTCCGAGGAGGCGCACCACTACTTCGCGCGCATGCACGTGGCGGTGGCGCCGGCCTGCAACATCCAGTGCCACTACTGCAACCGCAAGTACGACTGCGCCAACGAGTCGCGCCCCGGCGTGGTCTCCGAGCTGCTGGACCCAGTCCAGGCAGTGAAGAAGGTCAAGGCGGTGGCGGCGACCATCCCGCAGATGACGGTGCTCGGCATCGCCGGGCCGGGCGACCCGCTGGCCAACCCGCAGCGTACCTTCGAGACCTTCCGCATGCTCTCCGAGCAGGCGCCGGACATCAAGCTGTGCGTCTCCACCAACGGCCTGGCGCTGCCCGACTGCGTCGACGAGCTGGCCAAGCACAACATCGACCATGTGACCATCACCATCAACTGCGTGGACCCGGACATCGGCGCCGAGATCTATCCCTGGATCTACTGGAACAACAAACGCATCCGTGGGCGCAAGGCGGCGAAGATCCTCATCGAGCGCCAGCAGAAGGGCCTGGAGATGCTGGTCGAGCGCGGCATCCTGGTGAAGGTCAACTCGGTGCTGATCCCCGGCGTCAACGATGAACACCTGAAAGAAGTCAGCCGCATCGTCAAGGCCAAGGGCGCCTTCCTGCACAACGTCATGCCGCTGATCGCCGAGGCCGAGCACGGCACCTTCTACGGCGTGATGGGCCAGCGCAGCCCGGAGCCGGAGGAACTGCAGGACCTGCAGGACGCCTGCGCCGGCGACATGAACATGATGCGCCACTGCCGCCAGTGCCGCGCCGATGCGGTGGGCCTGCTCGGCGAGGACCGCGGCGACGAGTTCACCCTCGACAAGATCGAGACAATGGACATCGACTACGACGCGGCGATGGTCAAGCGCGCCGCCATCCATGCGGCGATCAAGGAAGAACTGGACGAGCGCGCGGCGAAGAAGGCGCGCCTGGCCACGCCACCGCTCACGGGCGTGACGGACACGCGCCATCGCCCGGTGCTGATGGCCGTCGCCACCAGCGGCGCTGGCCTGGTCAACCAGCATTTCGGCCATGCCCGCGAGTTCCTCGTCTACGAAGCCTCGCCGGCCGGAGTGCGTTTCATCGGCCATCGCAAGGTCGAGCAGTACTGCGTCGGCAACGACAGCTGCGGCGACAAGGAAAGCGCGCTGTCGGGCAGCCTCCGCGCTCTCAAGGGCTGCGAGGCGGTGCTCTGCTCGAAGATCGGCTTCGAGCCCTGGGGCGAGCTGGAGGCCGCCGGCATCCAGCCCAACGGCGAGCACGCCATGGAGCCCATCGAGGAAGCGGTGCTGGCGGTGTACCAGGAAATGATCGCCAACGGCCGTCTCGATGCGTCGGCACACGCTGCGGAGCAATGCCTGACGGCATGAGGAGGTGAAGCATGGCACTGCGAATCGTCGAATCCTGCGTCAACTGCTGGGCCTGCCTGGACGTCTGCCCGAGCGAGGCGATCAGCCCCGGCGCCACGCACTTCCGCATCAGCGCGCACAAGTGCACCGAGTGCGACGGCGACTATGCCGAGCAACAGTGCGCGAGCATCTGCCCCATCGAAGGCGCGATCCTGCTCGCCGACGGCAGCCCGGCCAACCCGGCCGGCTCGCTGACGGGCATCCCTCCGGAGCGCCTGGCCGAAGCCATGCGCGCCATCCAGGCCCGCTGAGGAGGTCCCCATGTCCTGCATCATCTTCTACGAGAAACCCGGCTGCGCCACCAACCGCCTGCAGAAGGAACTGCTGCGCTCGGCGGGCATCGAGCTGGAGGTACGCGACCTGCTGCGCGAGACCTGGACGCCGGAACGCCTGCGGCCGTTCTTCGGCGGGCTGCCGGTGGCCGAGTGGTTCAACCCGTCGGCCCCGGCGATCAAGTATGGCGAGCTGGACCCGGCGGGCCTCACCGCCGAGCAGGCGCTGGCGCTGATGATCGCCCAGCCGCTGCTGATCCGCCGCCCGCTGATCCGCTGCGGCATGCACTACATGGTCGACTTCGACCTGGTGGGCATCAACGCCTGGTTGCCGTGCCACGGCCGCCTGCCGGCGCTGGCGCCGAACATCAGCGGCTGTTCGCTGGGCACCAGCTCGGCGCTCGGCTGCCGCCCCGCCGCGAGCGCCTCGCAATGAGCCAGGTAGCGCTGCGTCTGCAGGTCGAGGCCGAAGCCAATACGACCTGGCTGGCACAGATCGTCCGGGCCCAGCGCGATGGCCGCAGCTGCCTGCCGAAGCACCTCGGGCTCGACGCCGCGCAATATGCCGGGCTGCTGGCGCGCCATGGCCTGCAGCCGGCGGTCCGCAGAGCCAACTACCGCCTGCTCGACGAACGCGATGCCCTGCGCGAGGAACTGCTGGCACTGCGCCAGGAGGAATGGCAGGCACTGCACGACCTGCTGCTGGCCGGGCAGGACGACCTCGGCGAGCCGGCGCTGGCCGCCATCGTCGCCGCCGCCTGCCTCGGCAGCGAGCACCTGTGGCGCGACCTGGGCCTCGACTCCCGGGCGCAGTTGCGCGCCCTGCTGATGTACAACTTCCCACACCTGGCCCGGCGCAACACCCAGGACATGCGCTGGAAGAAATTCTTCTACAAACAACTATGCGAACAGGGCGGCGGCTACGTCTGCCGCGCCCCCTCTTGCGATACCTGCCCGACCTACCACGATTGTTTTGGAGAAGAGCAATGAGCGATTACCAACGCATCAGCGTCGAGCAGGCCCAACGGCTGCTGGCGACCGAAAACACCATGCTGCTGGACATGCGCGATGCCCGCGCCTACTGCCAGGGCCACGACCCGCGCGCCACCCGCCTCAGCGAGCTGAACCTGCGCACCCTGCTCAAAAGCACGCCGCCCCATGTTCACCTGATCATCTGCTGCGAACGCGGCCATGCCAGCCGCGACATGGCACAGCTGTTCAGCGACTTCGGCTTCGTCAACTGCTACAGCCTGGATGGCGGCTACCAGGCCTGGAAGGCCCGCCCGCAACGGGCCCGACCCAACCCGGGCATCCACGGCGCCCGCTACGCACTGGCAATGGAGTGAACACATGCAGGTTCTCGATACCGAAGCCCGTATTCGCCAGCAGCTCGCCGAGCATCCGGTGCTGCTCTACATGAAGGGCACGCCGGACGCCCCGGAGTGCGGCTTCTCCCGCGCCGCGGTGGCGGCGCTGAAGAACAGCGGCCGGCCGTTCGCCACGGTCAACGTGCTGCTGGCACCGCACATCCGCGAGAAGCTGCCGAAGATCTCGCAGTGGCCGACCTACCCGCAGCTGTTCCTGCGCGGCGAGCTGGTCGGCGGCTGCGACATCATCCTCGGCCTGGAAGCCGACGGCAGCCTGGCGGCGCAACTCGATGCCGCCCTCGCGCCGGAAACCTAAGGTGGGGTGAACGCAGGCTGAGCGTGCCGAGGCGAAGATGGTCTTCGGGGCTTCGAAAAGACCGATGGCGTGACGAATCCGTGGCCTGACACCCCGCTCGTTGGGCTTCGCTGCGCTCAACCCAACCTACGACCCTGGGTAGGTTGGGTTGAGGAGCGCAGCGACGAAGCCCAACATGCTCCCCCAACGTCACGACCATAGGCGACAGCGAGCGAAACAATGGCGTGGCGGGCGTGTTTCCCGAGTTCCGTATGTTGGGCTTCGCTGCGCTCAACCCAACCTACGACCCAGCCAAAATCGTAGGTTGGGTTGAGGAGCGTAGCGATGAAGCCCAACAGGCTCTTGCGCTCAACCCAGCCTACCGCCCCAGTTGCAATGCCAGGCCCACCAGCACCGCGCATTCCACCAGTTCGAGCAGGGCGCCGGCGGTGTCGCCGGTGGTGCCGCCGAGGCGGCGGAGCAGGGCGCGGCGCACGAGGAGGAATGTCGCCGCGGCCATCAGCAGGGCGATCAGCCCGGCCATGCCGAACGACAGGCAGCCCAGGACGACCGCAGCCAGCACCCCGCGCGCCCAGGATCGCGGCAGATTCGCCGCCAGCGCCTGGCCGAGGCCATTGGGCCGTACGTAGACCGTTGTCAGGAACAGCGCCAGCAGCGCCGCACGCCCCAGCACGGGCACCAGCAGCAGGGCCACGTATTGCTGGGCCTGCAGCAGCGCCAGCAACGCGGCGAACTTGAGCAGCAGCACCAGTACCAGCACCACCACGGCGACAGGACCGCTGCGCGGGTCCTTCATGATCGTCAGGGTGCGTTCGCGGTCGCCGAAACCGCCGAGCCAGGCATCGGCGCTGTCGGCCAGGCCATCGAGGTGCAGGGCGCCGGTCAGCGCGACCCAGAGGGTGAGCAGCAAGGCCGCCTGTAACAACGGCGGCGTCCCATCCAGCACAAACGTGGCCAGACAGAGCAGCCCCCCCAGCAGCAAACCCACCAGCGGGTAATACAGCAACGAGCGCCCCTGCTGCTCCGGCGTGGGCATGGCGGGCAGGCGGACCGGCAGGCTGGTGAGAAATTGCAGGGCGATCAGTAGCGGCAGCATCGGCAGGGCCTATTCCACGACGGCGGCCGGTTCGCCCGCCGCGCAAGCGGCGAGCGGCAGTAGCTCGCCGTGGGCCACTACCACATCCAGCAGCCGCTCCCGAGGCAGGCCCCGCGCACGCGCCAGCAGCAGGCGCATGACGCCGGCATGACAGATGACCAACAACCGCTGGCCGGCAAAGCGCTGCCCAAGGCAGTCAATAGCGGCCAGCACACGCGCTTCGAACTGCACCAGCGGCTCACCGCCAGGCGCTGTGAAGCCATAAGGATCGGCCCAGAACAGGCCGAGCGCCTCGGCACTGTCCTGCATCAGATCGGCGGCGCTACGGCCTTCCCAGTCGCCAAAATGCAGCTCGCGCAGGTCCGGTTCCAGCTGCAGCGGCAGGCCGTGCTGTGCGGCGAGCTCCCGCGCGAAGGCGGCACAGCGCTGCAGCGGCGAGCTGACCAGCACGTCCCAGGGACCGGCGCCAGCAACCGCATCGCGCATCTGCTGCCAGCCACGCTCAGTCAGCGCATCGTCGAGGCTGCCGCGAAAACCGCCGCCCTGCTCGGTCTCACCATGGCGCAGCAGATCGATGCTCGTGATCATGCCGTTCGCTCCGAAACTGCGGCTTCGGCGAACGTCGCCATTTCGTTGTGCAGCGCGCACGCCTGCTGCAACAACGGCACCGCCAGCGCAGCGCCGCTGCCTTCCCCCAGGCGCAGGCCGAGATCGAGCAGCGGCACGGCACCGAGCGCTTCCAGGACGGCCAGGTGCCCCGGCTCGGCAGAGCGATGGGCGAACATCAGCCACGGCCGACAGGCCGGATTCAGCCGCACCGCACAAAGTGCGGCAACGCTGCAGATAAAACCGTCGACCAGTACTGCAATGCCCAGCTGCGCACAGCGCAGATAGGCACCTGCCAAGGCCGCAATCTCGAATCCGCCTAGACGGCGCAAGGCTTCCAGCGGCTCACCACAGTGTGCGGCATGCAACCGGACCGCACTCTGGATCACCTGAACCTTGTGTCGAACACCGGCCAGATCGAGCCCGGTGCCCGGCCCGACCAGCGTCAACGGCGAGCGCGGCAGCAGCACGGCAGCCAGCGCGCTGGCGCTGGTGGTGTTGCCGATGCCCATTTCGCCACCGATGAACAGCTGGGCAGAACCTTCGGCGGCCCGCTGCGCGCTGTCGCGGCCGACCAGCAGAGCCTGACGCAACTGTTCGTCAGTCATCGCCGCTTCGCGCGCCAGGTTCGCCGTGCCAGGGCCAAGCCGCAAATGGCTTACGCCATCCAGATGCAGCGGCTCCACCGTGCCCAGGTCGATCACTTCCAGCGGCGCGCCCAGCCGCTTCGACAACACGCTCAGTGCAGCACCGCCGCCGACGAAATTGCGCAGCATCTGCCCGGTCACCGCTTGCGGATACGCCGAAACGCCTTCCACCACCACGCCATGGTCGCCGGCAAACACGCTGACATGCAGGCACTCGACCTGCGGCCGCTGGCTGCCCTGCATGGCTGCCAGCGCCACCGCCAGGGCTTCGAGCTGGCCGAGCGCGCCGCGTGGCTTGGTCAACTGGTCCTGTCGCGCCAATGCCTGGGCGCGAACGGTTTCGTCCAACGCTCGACAAGTCTCGTTCCACCAATCATGCATCAATGCGCTTCCTTCAATGTCATGGGTAACCCGGCGACCATGAAGGTCACCCGCTGCGCCCGTTCCGCCACGGCCTGGTGCAGCCAGCCGGCCTCGTCGACATAACGACGGGTCAGCTCACCCAGCGGCACCACGCCGAGGCCGGTCTCGTTGCTGACCAGCAGGATTCGGCCCGGCAACCCGTCCAGGCATTCGAGCAGGGCATCGCGTTCCTCGGCGAGGTGCGCCGCGTCATCCAGCATCAGCAGATTGGTGAGCCAGAGGGTCAGGCAGTCGACCAGCAGGCAGCGATCAGCGGCAGCCTGCTCGCGCAGCACCCGCGCCAATTGCAGGGGTTCTTCGACCAGTGCCCAGTGCGCCGGGCGCCGCTCACGGTGATGGGCGATGCGCTCGGTCATCTCGCCGTCCAGCGCCTGGCTGGTGGCGATATAGCTGACCGCCAGGCCGCTGTCGGCAGCCAGACGCTCGGCGAAGCGGCTCTTGCCCGAGCGGGCCCCGCCAAGGATCAGTTCCAGCATGCTCAGTCTTCCAGCCCGCAGAGCGCGCGTAACCGCGCGGTATCCAGATGTGTCTCGACCAGGTCGGCGAGGCGCTCGATGTCGCGCTCGCGCAAGCCGTGGTAATCGACGGACTGCACCGCATCCAGGCCCGCCCAGCGCAGCAGCGCGGCACAGGCCTCGGGACCTTCGAACAGACCGTGCAGATAGGTGCCGAGGATCTGGCCGTCGACGCTGATGGCGCCATCGCCGCGCCCGTCATCAAGCTGCACCGCTGGCTGCTCGAGGGCCGGGCCACTGCTGACACCGGCATGAATCTCGTAGCCGCTTACCGGCACGCCTTCCGGCAGCAACCGGCCCTGCACGTTACGCAGCTGCTTGTCGGCTTCGAGTACGGTGGCGAAGTCCAGCAGACCAAGCCCGGTGCTTTCGCCCGCTGCGCCTTCCAGCCCGAGCGGATCGGCAATGCGCGTGCCGAGCATCTGCAGGCCGCCGCAGATACCCAGCAATTTGCCGCCGTAGCGCAGGTGCTTCCGGATCGCCGCTTCCCAGCCATTGGCACGCAGCCAGGCAAGGTCGGCGCGAACGCTTTTCGAGCCGGGCAGGATGATCAGATCGGCAGCCGGGATCGCTTGCCCGGCACCGACGAATTGCAGATCGACCTGCGGGTGCAGGCGCAGCGGATCGAAGTCGGTATGGTTGCTGATGCGCGGCAGCACCGGCACCACCACCTTCAGCGCCTCGCCAACCTTGCCGGACTGGCGCACGTCGATGGCGTCCTCGGCTTCCAGATGGAAATCCATCAGGTATGGAAGCACGCCCAGCACCGGCTTGCCGGTGCGTCGTTCCAGCCAGTCGAGGCCGGGCTGCAACAGCGCGATATCGCCACGGAAGCGGTTGATGACGAAGCCCCGCACCCGCGCCTGCTCGCTTGCCGAGAGCAATGCCAGAGTGCCGACCAGATGGGCGAACACCCCACCCTTGTCGATATCGGCGATCAGGATCACCGGGCAGTCCACCGCCTCGGCAAAGCCCATGTTGGCGATATCGCCGGCGCGCAGATTGATCTCCGCAGGCGAACCGGCGCCCTCGACCATCACCACGCGATAAGCCGCGGACAGCCGGCGGTGCGAGTCGAGCACCGCCTGCAGCGCCACGCGCTTGTAGTCGTGGTAGGCCGCGGCATCCATGCTGGTCACGGCGCGGCCGTGGATGATCACCTGAGCACCGATGTCGCTGTTGGGCTTCAGGAGCACCGGGTTCATGTCGGTGTGCGGCGCGAGGTTCGCCGCCTGCGCCTGTACGGCCTGAGCCCTGCCGATTTCACCGCCATCCGCGGTTACCGCGCTGTTGAGCGCCATGTTCTGCGGCTTGAACGGCACGACGGCAACGTCTTGGCGCACCAGCCAGCGGCACAGCGCAGTCACCAGCGTGCTCTTGCCGGCATCCGAGGTGGTGCCCTGCACCATCAGCGTGGTCATGGATGTTGCTCCCTGAAGGATCGCAGCGTCTGATCCAGGCGCGCCCAGCCGACATCGGTCGGCAAGCCGAAGCGAACGCTGGAAGGCTGCGCGAAAAGCCGGGTGAGAATGCCGCGACGGGCGAGAAAGTCATGCAAGAGCGCGGCGTCGGCGCTGACCCACCATTGGAACAGTGCGCAGCCGCCCAGCGGCACAAGGTCATAGCGTCGCAGCAGATCAACCAGACGCTGGCCGTCGCAGTGCAGGCATTCGCGCTGGCGCTGTTGCGCGGGCTGATCGGCCAGCAACTCGACAGCGAGCTGCCGTGTCGGGCCATTCACCGTCCAGGGTCCGAGCAGCCTGGCGAGCGAACGCAGCAGGCCGGCATGGGCCAGCACGAAGCCCAGTCGCGCGCCGGCCAAGCCAAAGAACTTGCCGAACGAGCGCAGCACGACCAGCCCCGGCAGGTGGCTGTGCGCGGCCAGGCTGTGCTCGGGCGTGCAATCCATGAACGCCTCGTCCACCACCAGCCAGCCGCCGTAGGCCGCCAGCTCGCTGCGCCATTCCAACAGGCGCTGCGGCGCGATCAGCTGGCCGGTGGGATTGTTCGGGTTGACCACCACCAGCACGTCGAGCTGGTCCAGCGCACGCGGCACACTGGCCTCGCAGAGTTCGACGACCCGATGGCCGACGCGGCGCCAGGCCTCGGCGTGCTCGGCATAACAGGGCGACACGATGCCGACCCGCGCCAGCCCGCGCAGGCGCGGCAAGGCCTGGATCGCACTCTGCGAACCGGCCACCGGCAACACCGCGCGCGCGTCGTAGTACTGCCGCGCCGCCGCTTCCAGGCCATCATCGGGCTCCGGCAGACGTGTCCAGGCGCAGCTGGAAATGCTCGGCAACGGCGGATGATAGGGCGCGATACCGGTAGACAGGTCGAGCCAATCCGGGAGCGGAATGCCGTAGCGCTGTGCGGCTGCGCGCAGACGTCCACCGTGCTCAAGCATAGAGCCAGCCACCGAACAGTAACGCCAGCAGCCAGACGCCGACGCCACCCCAGACCAGATCCAGCGCATGCTCGATATGCCGCGCCTGCGGGGCCTTGCCGCGCCCCAGCTCGGGCCGCGCATGCACCTCACCGTGATAAATGGCGGAGCCGCCCAACACCACGCCCAACGCTCCGGCGCCGGATGCCATCACCGGACCGGCGTTGGGGCTATCCCACAGCGGCGCCTGGACGCGCCAGCAACGCAGCGCGCGGCGGGTGCGCCCGAGCAAGGCATAGGTCAGCGCGACCAGCCGTGCCGGCAGGTAGTTGAGCGCGTCGTCGATGCGCGCCGCGGCCCAGCCGAAGCGCTCGAAACGTGCGTTGCGATAGCCCCACATGGCGTCCAACGTGTTGCTCAGGCGATACAGCACCACACCCGGCGCGCCCGCGACGATGAACCAGAACAGCGCGGCGAACACCGCGTCGCTGCCGTTCTCCAGCACCGACTCGGTGGCCGCGCGAGCCACGCCCTCCTCGTCCAGTTGCGTGGTGTCGCGGCTGACGATCCAGCCGACGCGGCGACGTGCCTCTGGCAGATCGTGCCGCCACAGTGCCTGCGCCACCGGCAGCGCATGCTCGCCCAGGCTGCGCAGGCCCAGGGCCAGATAGAGCAGCACGATCTCCACCAGCCAGCCGACGCTGGGCAACAGGCTGAGCAGCCAGGCGAGCACGGTCAGGGGCAGCACCGCCAGGCACCATGCGGTCACCCCGTGGCTGCGCCAGCCGCGCGCCGCAGCCCCGTTCAGATGCTGCTCCAGGCGATCGGCCAGGCGTCCGAAGGCCACCAGTGGATGTGCCCGCTTCGGCTCGCCGAGCAAGGCATCCAGCAGCAGCGCCGCGCTGACGGTGAGGAACAGACTCACTTGGCCCTCTGCGCGCAGGCACTGATCAGCGCATGCAGCTGGCGTACGCCGCCGGTCAGCACCGCCGGGCCGGGGTTGAGGATGTCCGGCGACTTGATCTCGTGCAGCTGGCCCGTGCGCACCGCCGGAATCGCCTGCCAGCCTGGCCGAGCGGCAACCTGCTCCGGGCGGAGACGGCGCCCGCACCAGGAACCGACGATCAGCTCTGGCGCGCGGCGCACCACTTCCTGCGGGTCCTCGATGATGCGTTGCTTGGCGCGCTTGAATGACGCCAGCTCGGCGAGCATATCGCCCTGCAGGACGCTGTAGCCGAGCACCAAGTCCGGCTCGAAGGCCAAAATCTGCTCGTGCTTGACGCTGGTGAGGCCGCTGACCTTGGGCTTCTCCTTGCGCGCCTGCGGCGGGCGCACGGTGAAGCCGGAGATGCCGACGATGCGCGCCTGCTCGCCCAGCAGGTAGAGCGTTTCGCAGGACAGGCAGACGATGCGCTGCGGCCCCTTGCTCATTTCGCCTCCCAGGCATTTTCGAAAACCAGTTCGTGCAGCGGTCGCGGCGTGGTCCAGCCTTCCAGTGCCAGCATCGGTGCCGGGTAGAACTCCTGCACCGGCCCGAGACAGAGGATCGCCACCGGCTTGGCACCGTCCGGCATGCTGAGCAAGGCAGCCAGCGCGGCGGGATCGAAGAGAGACACCCAGCCCATCCCCAGACCTTCCGCCCGCGCCGCGAGCCAGAGATTCTGGATCGCGCAGGCCAGCGACGCGAGGTCCATCTCCGGCAGCGTGCGGCGGCCGAAGATATGTTGTTCGCGGCCATCCATCAACGCGGCAACCAGCAGCTCGGCACAATCCTCGATGCCCTCGACCTTGAGCCGCATGAACTCGGCGGAACGCTCGCCGAGCGCCTGGGCCGTGCGTTGGCGCTCTTCGCCGACGAGATCGGCGATGGCCGTACGCAACTCGGCGCGGGTGATGCGGACAAAGCGCCACGGCTGCATCAGTCCGACGCTGGGTGCCTGATGCGCGGCGTTGAGCAGCCTCGACAGCAGCTCCGGCGCTACCTCGCCACCGGCGAAATGGCGCATGTCGCGACGTTCGCCGATGGCGCGATAGACCGCCGCGCGCTCCTGCGGGCTGAAGGCATGTTCGCTCATGGTCTAAACAGCGCCGCAGCCGCCAGCGGATCGGACGGCAGATAGAAGTGGATATAGGACGCCGTCAGCCGTCCCGCTCGATAGACCGCCTCGGCGGTGCGCTTGTAGTTCGGGCACTCGCCGCGAGCCAATGGCGCGAGTTTCGACTCCAGCGTCGAATGATGGAAGGTGTGGCCGCGCAGCCGCCCTTCCGGCAGCTCCACTTCCTGCAGCGCCAGCGCGGTCAGGCGCTTGTGCATGCGCGCCTCGCCGGGCAGCAGGCCGAGCATCTGCGCACGCTCTTCGCCGCGGTCGGTCAGCCCGTCGAGCAGGTAGAGCATGCCGCCGCACTCGGCGAGGATCGGCTTGCCCGCCTCATGATGCGCGCGGATCGCCTCGGCCATCGGCCCATTGCGTGAAAGTGCGCGCAGGTGCAGTTCGGGATAGCCGCCCGGCAGATAGAGACTGTCCACGGCCGGCAAGCGGGCGAAGCGCAGCGGCGAGAAAAACAGCAGCTCGGCGCCCAACGCCTGCAGCAGATCGAGATTGGCCTGGTAGAGAAAGGCAAAGGCGGCATCGCGTGCGACACCGATGCGTACACCCGCCAGCAGGGGTTCGAGCGGCGCACTGGCCGGCGCGGCGAAGCTGACCGGTGCAGGCAACTCGGTGTCGGCACTGAGTGCCAGGGCATCGGCCGCGGCATCCAGACGGGCGTCCAGATCAGCCAGCTCCTCGGCCTGAACCAGCCCCAGGTGCCGACTGGGCAGCTCCACCTCGACGCTGCGCGGCAGGGCGCCGTACCAGCGAATCGACTTCGGCAAGCTGTCGCGCAGGATCTCGCCATGCCGGGCGCTACCGACCCGATTGGCCAACACGCCATCGAACGGCAGGTCCGGCTGGAAGCTGCTCAGCCCATGCGCCATGGCGCCGAATGTCTGCGCCATGGCCGAGCCATCGATGACTGCCAGTACCGGCACGCCGAAGCGCCGCGCCAGATCGGCCGCCGAGGGCGCGCCATCGAACAGGCCCATCACGCCCTCGATCAGGATCAGGTCGGCCTCGCCCGCCGCCTCCCAGAGCAGGCGCCGTGACTCCTCTTCGCCGACCATCCACAGGTCGAGCTGATAGACCGGCTTGCCACTGGCACGCGCGAGGATCATCGGGTCGAGAAAGTCCGGGCCGCACTTGAACACCCGCACGCGCCTGCCCTGGCGCGCATGCAGCCGCGCCAGGGCGGCGGTGACGGTGGTCTTGCCCTGGCCGGAAGCCGGTGCGGCGATCAGCAATGCCGGGCAGCTTCGGCTATTCATCGCGGCCTCGCAGGGCAAATCGAGTCATGGTGGATGTAAAGAGCGACATCCACCCTACGGTTCCGAGGTCTGGCGTAGGGTGGATGGCGCTTCACCCATCCACCGACAACGCGGGCGGTGGATAAAAAAGGCGTCATCCACCCTACCCGCCCCCTAAACATAGGCATCAGAACTCCACGCCCTTCTGCGCCTTCACGCCGGCCTTGAACGCATGCTTGACCAGGTTCATTTCGGTGACGGTATCCGCCGCCTCGATCAGCCCGGGCGGTGCTCCGCGACCGGTGACCACCACGTGCTGCAGCATTGGCCGCGACTCGATATCGGCCAATACCGGCTCCAGCTCCAGATAGCCGTATTTCAGCGCGATGTTCAGCTCGTCCAGCACCACCAGACCGATGCTTTCATCGGCCAGCAGCTCACGCGCCACTGCCCAGGCCTCCTGCGCCTTGGCGATGTCGCGCTGGCGATCCTGGGTTTCCCAAGTGAAGCCTTCGCCCATCACGTGATAGCGCACCTCCTCGGGAAAGCGCCGGAAGAAGTTTTCCTCGCCGGTGCTGGCCGCGCCCTTGATGAACTGCACCACGCCGACCTTGATGCCGTGGCCCAGCGCGCGGGCGACCATGCCGAAGGCCGAGCTGCTCTTGCCCTTGCCGTTGCCGGTGTGCAACAGCAGCAGGCCGTATTCGTCCCGGGCCTCGGCGATCTTCGCATCGACCACCGCCTTCTTGCGCTGCATGCGCGCCTTGTGTCTCTCGTCACGCGCGTCCATCAGCGCACCTGCCGCGGGCGCATCAGGCGCAGCGCCGAGACGATGCCGACGTGCAGCACCAGCGCCGTGCCGACATAGAACGCCAGGTTGCCCAGGTGCCGCGGCAGGTAATGGGCGATGCGCGGCAGGAAGCCGGCCAGGGTCGGCTCCGGATAGCGCCCGGAGAAGAAGTAGAAGGCCCCGCCGGAGATCAGGTAGGCGGCGCAGGCCGCGACCAGCAGCGTCAACGCGAGCACGCCCAGGCTGCGCAGGTCGTCGCGCTGCCAGCCGGCGAACAGCCGCCCGGCCAGCCACAGGCTGCCGTAGGCCGGCACCAGCGCCCAGTAGGCCGGCGACAGGCACCAGTCGCTGATGCTGCCGCTGGCCAGGGAGCCGAAGTCCAGCACGGAGGCCTCGGCGAACAGCAGCACGAACATCCAGCGCGGGCGCAGGTAGAAGCCGGCGAGGAAGAAGATCGACCAGCTGGCGCTGGGCAGGTTCTGGACGCTGGCGAAGTGCTGGCCGCGGGTCATGGCCATCAGCAGGATCAGCGCGATGCCGATTGCCAACTGGGCGCGCGTGGACAGGGCATGCATGGGTGTGCTCCTCGGGTGGGTTGCCGGATTACAGGGCCTGGTAGCGCACGGTGAAATACAGTGCGCGGCCGGGCTGCTCGTAGGTCTGGGTGGTTTCGTAGTCACGGTCGAACAGGTTGGCCAGCTTGACCTGCAGGCGCCAGGCCTCGTCGAGGCGGTATTCGCTGCGCAGATCCACCAGGGCGTAGCCGGGCATGCGCGAATCCTCGGCGTTGCTCGCCTTGTCGAAACGCTCGCTGGCCGCGTACAACGAGGCACCCAGGCCGATGGCGCCGAACTGGCGATCCAGGTCCAGGTTGAACTGGCGCTTGGCGCGGCGTTGCAACAGATGGCCGTGGTTGGCCTTGCTGCGGTCCTGCGGGTCCATGAAGGTCAGGTTGGCGTCCAGGTCCCAGCCGGCCAGCACGGTGGCGACGCGGGTCTCGATGCCGCGGATGCGCGCCACGTCGACGTTTTCCGGGCGCATGGGACTGCTGCCCGCCCAGACGATCAGGTCCTCGATCCGGTTCTCGTAGGCGTTGACGCTCCACTCGCCCCAGCCGTGGCTGCCACGGAGGCCGATCTCGTAGCTTTCCGATTCTTCCGGCTTGACGTCCGGGTTGCCGGCGGTGGAGTTGCTCGCCGGGTAGTAGAGGTCGTTGAAGGTCGGCGCGCGATAGGCCGTGCCGTAGGCGGCGGTCAGCGTCAGCGCCTCGCTCAGGTCGAAGCTGTAGCCCAGGCTGCCGGTATCGTGCGAACCGAAGAACTCGTCCTTGTCGTGGCGCAGGCCGGCCTGCACGCCATGGCGGCCGAAGGCGGCCTGGTACTGGACGAAGTAGCCCCTGTTGTAGCGGCTGTCCTCGGCATAGTCGTCGTCGCTGTCGATGCGGTCGGTCTGGTAGTCCATGCCGAGGCTCAGCACCTGCGCCTCGCCGAAGTTGAAATCGTTCTGCCAGCTGGCGCTGTCGCGGCGGGTGTCGAAGCGCGAATAGAAACGGCCGTCCTGGAAGTTGTCGCCCAGGTCCTCGCTGTGCCCGGCCTGCAGGGTGACGTCCCAGAACGCCAGCGGCGAGAAGCGCGCGCGGCCGCTGATCGCCTGCAGGGAGCCGTCGCTGTAGGCATCGCGGCCACTGGCGCCGCTGCTGGAACGGCTGTCGAAGTCACTGTGGTTCTCGCTCTGCAGCCAGCTGCCGTCGAGTTCCAGGCCGTTGGCGAAGCGGTAGCCGGCACGCAGATGGCCGGACAGTTCGCGGTAACCGTCGGCATCCGGCTCGAAGGCGTTGGGCGCGCTGCTGCGGTAGGCGCGGGCATTGATGCCGTCGGTGGACTCGCTGGCCACGCCGAGGTTGAACCAGCCGTTGCCGTGACTACCGGCCACGCCGGCCGATCCGCTGTAGCTCGAACGCGAACCGGCGCCCGCCGAGAAATAGGGCTTGAAGCCCTCCGCGCCACCACGACGGGTGAATATCTGGATCACCCCGCCCATGGCTTCCGAACCGTACAGGCTGGAACGCGGCCCACGGACGATCTCGATACGCTCGATTTGCTCCACCGGGATGCTCTGCAGCGCGGCGCTGCCGGAGGTGGCCGAACCAACCCGGACGCCGTCGATCAGCACCAGCACGTGCTTGTCGCTGGTGCCGCGAATGGACACCGAGGTGCTCTTGCCGCGCCCGCCGTTGCTGGTGATGCTCACCCCAGCCAGGCGCTGCAGCAGCTCCGGCACGCTGCCGGCCTGCTGGCGCTCGATCTCGTCACGGGTGATGAGGTTGCTGGAGGCGATGGACACCGGCGAATGGCCGGTCCGGCTGGCGGTGATCAGTTGCTGGTCCAGTTGCAGGGCATCGCCATGAGCGGCCAGGACACAGGAAGGAAGGCCCAGCAGCACCGCGGCCAGGGAAAGGGAATTGCGCATTGGATCGAGGTTCTCCGTCGTGCCCACCCGCACGACCAAAAGTCGCTGGAGACAGACGGAAGAACTCGGAGGGCGTACCGCAAAAGGTACGCACCCGCCCAGCGCCCGCCGCACTGTCAGTGAAATGCGACAGGCCGGTCTCCGGGCTTGCGAGCGGTGCCTTGCGGCACCCGAAACCGCGCCTTCCCATGCGTGAGCACAGTGGCCATTGCGGTTTCTCGACTCGCCTACCGTTGCGGGGGCAGCGCCGGAATCGTCGTTGCGACTGGACCGGCTTCCCTGTTTCACCCATCTGGCACAAGGCCAGGGGGCACCTGAGGCGACGCGGAGGTTAGTCCAAGGCCCGGCATCGCGCAACCATGAGGTTGTCGCAGCGCCCTGCAATCTCCGCTTGCATCTCGCCACTTGGAACGGCGGACGGCAAAAGGCTTCGAATGCAACAATGCCAGCAAACAGCCAGGACCCATATCCGACGCCCATGACCAGCATCGTGCAGATTTCCGACACCCATTTCGGTACCGAACAACCTTCCGTGGTCCAGGCCCTGGAAGATCATGTGCGCGAACACCGGGCCGACCTGCTGGTGTTCTCTGGCGACATCACCCAACGCGCCCGCCGCGGGCAATTCGCCAGCGCCGCCGCCTTCGTGCGTCGCGTGCAAGCCGATGGCGTCGGCGAGACGCTGGTGATTCCGGGCAATCACGATATCCCGCTGTACAACCTCTTCGCCCGTCTGTTCACGCCGTACGGCAACTACCGGCGACACTTCGGCGATGAGCTGGAGCCGGTATTCGAGAACGAAGACATGCTGGTGATCGGCCTCAACACCACCCATCCGCGCCGGCACAAGGACGGCGTGGTGACGGGGCGGCAAGTGGAGCGGGTGGCGCAACGGCTGGCCGATGGCGACCCGCGCAAGATTCGCATCGTGGTGGCCCACCAGCCGTTCGGCGCGATGGTGCCAAGCGACCTGAGCAACCTGCAGCACGGCGCCGAACCCGCGCTGCAGCGCTGGGCCGAGCACGGGCTGGATCTGGTCATGGGCGGGCACATCCATCTGCCCTACGTGCTGCCGTTGTCCAGGCAGTACAGCGGCCTCGCGCGGGAAATCTGGATGGTGCAGGCAGGCACCACGCTCTCGACCCGCCTGCGCGGCACCTCACCGAACTCCTTCAACCGGCTCAAGCTGCACCCCGGCGACGAGAAGAAGGTCTGCGTCGAACGCTGGGACCTGCTCGACGGCCGCTTCGTGCTGGGTTCGCACTTCAACCTGAGCTGGTGACGGTACTCGCGCGCGGTGATCAGCCTATCGACAGACCGATCAGGTAGACACCAGCGAAACCGATGTTGAAGGCGATGAACAGATAGAGCATGTGCCGCAGGTAGCTGCCGAAGGTGAGGCCCGGCACCTTGCTCATCGCGACGATACCGGCAGCCGAACCGATCACCAGCAGCGAACCGCCGACGCCGACCGCGTAGGTCAGCACCATCCATTCGGCAACGCCCATCTGCAGCCCGGACTTGAGTAACGCGGCGGTCAGGGGCACGTTGTCGATCGCCGCCGACATCACGCCCATCAGGTAGTTGGCCATCACCGCCGGCACCTGGTCGTAGATGTGCACCAGCCCATCGAGCACGCGAACCTCCTTGAGCATGCCCACCAGCAGCAGGATGCCGAGGAAGAAGAACAGCGTCTCGAACTCCACCTGACGCACGTACTCGAGGATAGGGTCGGAATCGTTGTCGTCGCTGAAGAAACGCGCCACCAGGAACATCACCGACAGCCCGGCGAGGAAGGTCAGCACCGGCGGAATCTGGAACAGGAAGTTGCCGATGATGGTGCCGAGAATGGTGCAGAGGAAGATCAGCGCGATGGCGACATCCACGCCGCGCACATCCTTACGGTGCGCCTGCACGACCACCTCGCCGCGCATACCGATCGACAGCATCGCCGCCAGCACCATCACCGCGATGAACGCCGGAACGGCCAGCACCAGTAGTTGAAGAATCGCCACCTTGCCGGCGAGAAAGATCATCAGCGTGGTCACGTCACCGGTGATCAGCGCGACACCACCGGAGTTGACCGCGAACACCACCAGCGTGGCGAACTTGATGGTCTTCGCCCGATCCAGCTGCAGCGAGAGAATCAGGGTGATGGAGACCAGCGTCGCGGTGATGTTGTCGGCAAGCGACGAGAACACGAAGCAGAAGGTCGCGGTGAGAAACAGCAGCGCGCGCTCGCTGATCCTTTTCGGCAATACGAGATAGATCAGGTTCTCGATCATGCCTTTCTTGTTCAGGTAGGCGACGAAGGTCATGGCCGCCACCAGGAAGATCCATAGCCCGGCAATTTCGGCGATGTTCTCGTTGAGGCTTTCCAGCACGGTTTCCCGCGCCTCGCCAGCCGGGACGAAGATGAACAAGAGCAGCCAGGCCAGGGTGCCGAAGAACAGCGTCACCTTGGCCTTGTTCACATGGGTAATTTCTTCGAGCACGACGCCAAGCAGCGCCGCCACCGCCAGTGCGATCAGCACGTACGTCAGCAATTCAGGCATATCTCACCTAATGAGAAGGGGGAAAAGGGTCTGTGCGCGACGGAACGACGCACGGGAGGAATTGGGGTTGCGCATGTTAGCCAAAGCGCCAGGCGAGCGAAATCACCACATGTCAAACCGAGAATGTTTCAGCATGTGAATACAACTAAAGACAGGGCTTCTACGACGGGGGTTCTATGCGGATGAGGCTCAGGGGTTGCGGGCCAGTTGCTCCTGGTCGAGCACGCGTTTGGCGCCCAGGTAACTCTTCTGCCAGTAGCCGGCGGTAAGACTGTCCAGGCGCACCGTGCCGCCAGAAGATGGCGCGTGAACGAAGCGGTCTTCGCCGACGTAGATTCCGGCGTGGCTGACCCGGCGCCCACCGCTGGTGGCGAAGAACACCAGATCACCGGGCTGCAATGCATCGCGCCGTACCGATGGGCCACGCAGATTGCTCATGGCCTGAGTGGTGCGAGGGAGCTGGATGCCGGCTGCGCCGCGGTACACGTAGCCGATCAGGCCACTGCAGTCGAAACCACTGTCCGGCGTGTTGCCGCCCCAGCGATAAGGCGTTCCGACCAGGCCAATGGCGCTGAACAGCACGTCTTCGGCGGCGCCGGGGACGGCCTGATGGACCCTGGGCGTCTGCACGACCGGCGGCGTGGGCGCCTGTCCGGCACAGGCGGTCAGCAACGCAGCCAGAACAACGAGCGTGAGACGAGCCGGATAGTGCATGGCAGAGCGGTCCAGGCAAATGAGCCATCACTCTGCCGGCATGCGCGGGAAGACGCAACCCCCGCGGGTCGCGGGATCAGTGCTGGGCCGTGTGCGGAACCAGATCGGAAGCCAGGGCCAGCACGCGCTTGGCTTCCATGTAGCTGGCGCGCCAGTAGCGGTCATCCAGGCTGTCGACCCGTACGCCACCGCTGCGGCTGCTGGAGGCGTGGATGAACTGGTCGTCGCCGATGTAGATGCCGGCATGGCTGACCCGGCCACGGCCACGGTTGTTGAAGAACACCACGTCACCAGGTTCCAGTTCGTTGCGCTTGACCACCGGTGCGTCGAGGTTGATCAGCTCGCGAGTGGAACGCGGCAGCTCGAGGCCGGCCTCCTTGCGGAACAGGAAACCGACGAAGCCGCTGCAGTCGAAACCGCTCTTCACCGAGCTGCCACCGTAGCGATACGGGGTACCGACCAGGGTGAAGCCGCGCTCGAGGATGCTGTCGGCCAGCTGCGGCAGCTGATAGTCGTGTTCATCGGTTAGTTCGGCCAGCGACTGCTCTTCACTCTTCTCGAGCGCGTCGAAGTCGAATCCGGCCAGGGGATGGTGCTGCGACAGACGAGGCGCGTCGGCTTGCTGCTCGGTCTGTACGGGCTGGCCGGCACAGGCGGTCAGCAGGGCGATGAGTGCGAGAGGCACGAGGGGTGCGAAGCGTTGGCGCATGGGCACGGCCGTGTCGGTGATTGCAAAGTGCCGGCGACTATGCCCGCTATCGCGTCGATGATCAAATTCAATCGGACGAAATGTGACGAAACAGCTGCGACAAAACGTCTGCGGCCCTTCCTTGCAGAAGCACGTCCGCCAGCGGACTGATTTCGGTGGGTTGCAGGTTCACCTCGATGACTGAGCCACCGGCCTGATGCACCCGCCATACCGGCTCGAGGATGTAGCCGAAGCTGGCCGTGGTTCCAACCACCAGCACGGCGTCGAAGCCGGCCTGCACCTGTTGCTGCAACGCGGCCAGGGCAGTTTCCGGCAGCATCTCCTCGAACAGCACCACGGCAGGACGCAGTACCCCGTCGCAAGTCGGGCAGCGCGGCGGCAGCGGCTGATTCAGCACCAGCGGCAGTGAGCGCCCATCGACCTTGCCGCAGGCCATGCACGACAGCGGCGCCAGCTGACCGTGAATCTCGATCAGGCGCTGCGACGGGCTGCCGGCTCGGCGATGGAAACCATCGATGTTCTGTGTGAGCACCCAGGCCCCCGGCTTGCACCGCTGCAACTCGGCGATGGCGACGTGGCCAGCATTGGGTTCGGCCTGCAGGCAGGCCCGGCCGATTTCGGCCAGGTACTTCCAGCACAACGCCGGATCACGCCGCAGCGTCGGCCCGGAAAGCGCCACCTCGATCGGCAGGCCGTCTGCGGTTTCGCCGTTATAGAGCCCGCCGAGGCCACGATAGGTGGGCAGCCCGGAATCGGCCGACAACCCGGCCCCGGTGATGATCAGAATGCGTTCGGCGCCGGTCAGCGCCTGGGCGGCCTTGTCGATATCCATGAATGTCGCGAACCCGGTTCGGTGGCACGTCCCCGATCGTGCGGGGAGCCGATGGTCGCGTCGCGACCACGGCCATCAGCCTACGAATCGCCGCGCCTGACTGCAAAGGCATTCGCCGCCGCTCAGCCCAGCTGGGCCTGGAACAGCACCGCATAACCCAAAGTGCAGAACAGCCACGCGGGCAACGGGCCGAGCAGCCAGCGCCAGCCCCGCCATCGCGGCACGAAGCCAACGCCATGCACGAAGCCGACGGAAATACCCCACATCACCAGCATCAGCTGCGGGTGACTATAGCCGCCCTGCCCGTCCAGCATCGCCGCCGGGTGGATCAGCAGCACCAGCGCCAGCGGCGCGGCCAGCAGCAGGGAAAGTACGCGACTGGCCGCCCCGTAAAAACGCCCGTGCAGGATCGCGCTCACGGCTCCGCGTCCAGGTCCTGCGTGGCTTCCAGCCACAGCGCGTTGATGATGCCGAAGCTGCAGGCCAGCAGCACGCCGAGAATCCAGGTGAAGTACCACATAATCGTCTCTCCTTGGCGGGCGGGCGCGGCGGCCCGCCCGCGCGGTCAATACAGCCCGTGGGGGTTGGCGTCGATGGTTTTCTGGGTGAGCCGACCCCACATGCGCACGTAGCTCCACAGCGTGTAGCAGAGGATCAGCGGCACGAAGATGCAGGCCACGACAAACATGATGCCCAGCGTCTTGTGGCTCGAGACCGCATCCCAGATGGTCAGGCTCGAGGCCGGGTCGAGGCTCGACGGGAAGACGAAGGGGAACAGCGCAAAGCCCGCGGTACAGATGCTGCCAACGATCATCAGGCTGGTTCCGACGAAGCTCACCCCACCGCTGTTGCGACTGGAGCCAAGCAGTGCCAGCAACGCCCCGAGGATGCCCGCCGCCGGCGCGATCAGGGTGACCGGATAGCGGTCGTAGTTGGCCAACCAGCCGATATTGTCCTGGGCTACCTGCTTGTCCAGCAGCGGATTGAGCGCGGCGCCCGGATCGCTGACCGACAGCTGGCTGAAGCCCTGAATGCCCAGCGTCAGCCAGACACCCGCGGCGATGAAACCGAACAGGAACACCAGCACGCACAGGCGCGTGGCCTGCCGCGAGCGCTCGGCCAGCGCGCCGTCGGTGCGCAGCATCAGCCAGGCACCACCGTGGGCGCTGAGCATGCTCAGGCTGACGATGCCGCAGAGCAGCGCGAACGGGTTGAGCAGTGCGAAGAATGAGCCCTGATAGGTCGAACGCATCAGCTCGTCGAGCTGGAACGGCAGGCCGAGGAACAGGTTGCCGAAGGCCACGCCGAACACCAGCGCCGGCACCGCACCGCCGACGAACAGCGCCCAGTCCCAGGCACTGCGCCAGCGCGGGTCTTCCACCTTGCTGCGGTAGTCGAAGCCCACCGGGCGACAGAACAGCGCGAACAGCACCAGCAGCATCGCCCAGTACAGCCCGGAAAAGGCCACCGCATAGACCATCGGCCAGGCGGCGAACAGTGCGCCACCGGCGGTGATGAACCACACCTGATTGCCATCCCAGTGCGGTGCGATGGTGTTGATCGCCACGCGCCGCTCGCTGTCGGTCTTGCCGACAAAGGGCATCAGCGCCATGGCGCCCATGTCGAAGCCATCGGTCAGGGCGAAGCCGATCAGCAGCACGCCGATCAGCACCCACCAGACAAGTTTGAGCACTTCGTAATCGAACATCTCGTATCCTCCTCAGACACTGCCGGGTTGGGAGGTCATGCCACTCGGATGCGCCGGTACCACCCGTGCTTCACGCACGTCCCGCTCGAAGTGATAACGACCGGTGTGCAGACTGCTCGGCCCGAGGCGGGCGAAGCGGATCATCAGGAACATCTCGATCACCAGCAGCAGGCTGTAGAAGGCCACCAGGACGATCAGCGAACCCCAGATATCACCGGCTGCCAGCGTCGAAGTCGACAGATGGGTCGGCAGCACCTCGGCGATCGACCAGGGTTGGCGGCCATGCTCGGCGACATACCAGCCGGTCTGCGCCGCGATCCACGGCAGCGGCAGGCTGAACAGCGCGAACCTGAGCAGCCAGGGCTTGGTCTCGGCATTGCGCTTGATCGAGGCCCAGCTCGCCAGGGTGAACAGCAGCAGCATCAGAAAGCCGGCGGCGACCATCACGCGGAAGGTCCAGAACAGGCTGAACACGTCGGGAATGGTGTCCAGCGCGGCGAGCTTGATCTGCTCCTCGCTGGCATCCACCACATCGGCGGTGTACTTCTTCAGCAGCAGCCCGTAGCCCAGGTCCTGCTTGACCTCGTTGAAGGCGGCGATGGCCTCGGCGGACTTGTCGCCGCTACGCAGCACCTGCAGGCGCTCATAGGCGAGCATGCCGTTGCGGATGCGCAGCTCGTGCTCGGCGACCAGCTGCTTGAGGCCCTTGATCTCCTTGTCCAGCGAGCGCGTGGCGATCAGGCCCAGTGCGTAGGGGATCTTCACTTCGTAATCGGTGCGCATCTCCTGCTGATTGGGCAGGCCGAACAGGGTGAGCCGGCCGGCGCCGGGTGGGTGTCCCACTCGGCCTCGATCGCCGCCAGCTTGACCTTCTGCACGTCACCGATCTCGTAGCCGGATTCGTCGCCGAGGATGATCACCGAGATCGTCGACGCCAGGCCGAACACCGCGGCGATGGCGAACGAACGGCGGGCGAAGCCCAGATCGCGCTTCTTCAATAGATAGAAGGAAGAGATCGCCAGCACGAAGATCGCCCCGGTGACGTAGCCCGCGGACACGGTGTGGACGAACTTGACCTGGGCTACCGGGTTGAACAGCAGCGCACCGAAATCCACCAGTTCCATGCGCATGGTCTCGAAGTTGAACTCCGAGCCCACCGGGTGCTGCATCCAGCCATTGGCGATGAGAATCCACAGCGCCGAGAGGTTAGAGCCCAGCGCCACCAGCCAGGTCACGGCCAGGTGTTGCACCTTGCTGAGCCGGTCCCAGCCGAAGAAAAACAGCCCGATGAAGGTGGATTCGAGGAAGAAGGCCATCAACCCCTCGATGGCCAAGGGTGCACCGAAGATGTCGCCGACGTAGTGGCTGTAGTAGGCCCAGTTGGTACCGAACTGGAACTCCATGGTCAGCCCGGTGGTGACGCCCAGGGCGAAGTTGATACCGAACAGCTTGCCCCAGAACTTGGTCATGTCCTGATAGACCTGCTTGCCGGTCATCACGTAGACCGATTCCATGATCGCCAGCAGGAACGCCAGCCCCAGGGTCAACGGCACGAAGAGAAAGTGATACATCGCCGTCATGGCGAACTGCAGGCGTGATAGATCGACAACGCTTTCCGAGATCATCTCGGCCCTCCCTCGGGGTTCGAACCCCGCGAATCAAGCAAATGGTCGGCAACGCGCACCGAACCGTTCTCGGGAATGCTGGGGGCAGCGAACCAGAAGTTTTTTATGATCATGAGGATCGCGACCTTGGCCAGCACTACCAGCACGACGTCTCGCCGGAGCGATGACTTGAACATGCCTACCTCCTTGCGCAGCCGCCCGAGCGCCAGGCGCTCCGGCAGCATGGCGCGATTGAAGGCCCCCTTGGGGCGGGGGCCGACATCCAGGCGCGACGCCCGGACTCAATCGCGGTGCCCCGAACCACCCGTGGAAGCTGCTCTGGCTCGAGGCAAACAAAGTGTCCGGGGCACCCTGCAAGCCGACAACTGCGACAGCCTGCCCCACCCACTTGCCCCGGCTTCTGCCGATGCGGCGTTGCGCTCGTCACACCCCGCGACAGCGGCGTGTGACGTCGGGGCAGGCACGACGAGACCGTCCTGCTGCGGTGGTCTGTCGCAGTCATGGCACGCGCAACCAGCGGCGAAACCCGTTGCCGGCCGTGCTCGACAGCGGGCTCCAGGCGAAGTCCCAGGGCGCCGGCGGCAGCTCTTCCGCTTCGGCGGCAAGCGGGCGGGCACCCTGGCGAATCCGCGGTTTCCAGTCGAAACATGCTCGCTGCCGCCGCGCCAGCCGAGCACGATGCCGATTGCCGGGCTGTCGTCGCTGGCCACCCAACGCGCCGCCGCGGCGAGCATCATCGCCTCGATATGCTCCGGCTCGATCAGCTCGCGGTAGTCGGAGGTCAGCAACCAGCGGCAGACGCCGAGGTGGAAGGTCCAGTCCAGCGCCAGCTGGCAGCCGTAGGCCCAGGTCATGAACTGGCGAAAGATCTCCAGCCCCTCTGGCGGATCAAGCTTGAGCAGCCGCGGGCAGACATCGAACAACGCATGCCAGTACGGCAGCAACTTGGCATCCAGATGCACGAAGCTGCGGGCGTTGCTGGGGTAGTCGGGAAAAGGCAGTCGATAGCTCACGCGGCTATCGGCGCGGGTGAATCGCTCCATCATGGTCATGGTGAAATCTCCTGAATTGACTGGGCCGTCGGAAGGCTCCGACAGGTAGCCGCCTGGTCCGCCGCTGCTGGGCGGAAGGACGGCGAATCACGTCAATCAGGAAAATTCAGGGCGCGCGCGGATTCAGTGCCGGCCAGTGGTGGCGCGGGCCATGACGCTCGATCGGCGGCAGCGGAGTCGCGCCTGTGGTGCGACGCCCCAGCCAGGCCAGGGCGAACAGTGCGACGATGGCGAGGAAAACCGAACTGCACAGCGGGCAGTCGAGGGCATGCTGCGACAGGTCATGTGAACCGGAGGGAAGCGCGCCGAGGCCGGTGCCGCCATCGTCGCCGGTGACGCAGAACGCGTCCTGCCCCATCGCCAGTCCGAAACCCACATGGGTGGCGTGGTTCAGACTGCAGACAAAGGCATTGAGCAGGATGCAGGTGAAGAGCACCCATACGATCTGCGCACGCTTGTCTTTGACGATGGTCATGTTTCGACTTTACACCGCGCGCGCCGAGCACGGCGCTGCGCTGCGCTGCGCTAAAGCGTCGCAGCCTCGTCAGTGGTTGACGGTGAACGCCAGCATCGCCGAGATATGGCACAGCGGCCGGCCGCTTTCCGCCTGCCACTGGTTGAAGGCGGCCTGCACCGCAGCCTGGTCGCGCTGACTGCTGGGCACCTTGTCGACGATTTCCTGCGCCTTGAGCGCGGCTACCACGTCATTGCTGGGGACGAAGGTGTCCTTGCCGGCCATGCGCAGCAGGCGCGGGGCCGACAGGCCGCCGAGCTGACTGCCGTGCTTGGTCAGGTAACGCCACAGGCCGACGATGTCACTGCTCGGCCAATCGGCCAGCAGCTTGCCGAAGCTGCCCCTTTCCTTGACCACGTCGAGCACGAACTGAGCGTTGCGCGGCACGCTCTTGAGCTTGCCGAGATGGCGAATCAGCCGGGTGTCCTGCATCAGTCGCTCGATGTGCTCGCCGCCCATCAGCACGACTTTTTCCGGATCGAAACCAAAGAATGCCTGCTCGAACGCCGGCCACTTGGCATCCACCAGGCTGTGCTTGAGACCGGCGCGGAAGATGCGCAGGCTGATCAACGAGAGGTAGCGATCATCGGAAACGCCGCGCAGTTCGTCGGCGCTGCGCGGTTGCGGCAGGCGGGCTTCCAGCGCCGCGGCCGAGCCGAAGCGGTTGAGGCAGTATTCGTGTAGCCATTTGTAGTCTTGCATGGTTCGGATCCGATGGTGACGGCAGCGGCACAGGGTGCCGCTGACGAGCCGGCCTCGCAAGTCCACCGCCACTGACGCAGCGGGGCGGCAGCGGTCGGGTGGCACCGCTTGGTGCGCGTCTTATCTGCCCTGACGCCAGGCGCGCAGACGGTGGACAAGCTTCGCGTTGTCCACCCTACGAGCAGAACGTCGTTCGCGTGCGAGCCGGCTCAGCCGCGCAGCCGCTGCGCCGCCTGACGCAGCATCTGCTCGGTCGCCATCCACCCAAGGCAGCCGTCGGTGATCGACACGCCGTAGCGCAATTCACCGGACAGCGGCTGGCAACCATCGAACAGATGGCTCTCCAGCATGACGCCACGCAGGCTCATGTCGCCAGCCAGGCGCTGCTCGATCACCGACTCCAGCACCGCCGGCTGACGCAATGGGTCCTTGCCGCTGTTGGCGTGGCTGCAATCGACCATGATGCGCGGGGCGATGCCTTGCTTTTCCAGCGCACGACGGGCAGCAGCGACACTGTCCGCGTCATAGTTGGGCGCTCCGTGGCCGCCGCGCAGGACCAGATGGGTATCCGGATTGCCGCGCGTCTGCAGCAGTGCCGGATGGCCGAGATCGTCGATGCCGAAGTGCTGGTGCGGATGTTCCGCTGAGCGCATGGCGTCGCAGGCGATGCCCAGGCTGCCATCGGTACCGTTCTTGAAGCCCACCGGCAGGTCCAGCCCGCTGACCAGCTCGCGATGGATCTGCGATTCGCTGGTGCGCGCGCCAATGGCAGCCCAGCCGAGTAGATCGTCGAAGTACCCGGCCGCCAGCGGCTGCAGCAGCTCGGTGGCGATCGGCAGACCGGTTTCGAGAATATCCAGCATCAGGCGGCGCGACAGGTGCAGCCCCTCGGCCATGTTGCCGCTGCCGTCCAGGTGCGGGTCGTAGACCAGACCTTTCCAGCCGACGGTGGTGCGCGGCTTTTCCACATAGGCGCGCATCACCAGCAGCAACTGGTCGCTGACTTCGGGCGCAAGCGCGGCGAGACGCTCGGCGTGCTCGAGCGCGGCGACCGGATCGTGCAGGGAACAGGGTCCGACGACGACCAGCAGGCGCGGATCGCGGCCGTCGAGCACGGCGCGTATGGCGTTGCGGTCGTTATGGATGCGTGCGGCAAGGGCGTCGCTCGAGGGCAGACGCTGGCGCAATACGGCGGGGCTGGGCAGCGGCTGCGCGCTACGGCGGGCAATGCTGGCTTCGGCGGTGGCGGCGGTTTTTTGGGCAAGTACGGTGGCGGATGCATTCATGATCTGGCGGTTCCTTCTGCCGACGCGGGTAGTCCGCGGCGGCGCTAGTCGGGTGTTCGTTCGCGTGCTGTCTGTTCGGCGTCGAAGCGGCTAAATCGCCAGTCGTAGCGGTAATAACGATCGGTGCGGTAAGTAGTCATGGCGTGGTTCCTCGTTGCGTTGGGCCAGAGTGGCCGAAAAAACAAAACCCCCGGTCGGGTGGCCGACCGGGGGTTCGAAAACTGCTCTGGTGGCGACCCTGCTTGCTAGGGCGCCTGTGGGGTATCAGGCGCGCCTGTGGCTAAACCAATACCCAAAGTAATAGCCGCCAGCCGCGACAACCTGACCACGCAACTGCGCGGCGCGTGCGACACCAGCGTTGGCGAGGGACAGGGAAGCGAGGCTGACGGGCATGCTGTTCTCCGATATATGTGCCGAACCATACTCCAGCGCACTTCAGTGTTTCAACCGCCATATTCGGGAAATACCGGCCAGCGTATGTTGAGCTTCGGCGTTACGCGCCTCGACCGCAACCCACGATCACCTCGGCACAAGAGCGGCGGAGCGTCGTTGTCGATACGCGGGACTGTAATTGTAAGGGTGCCCTCGCCGAGGCGCCGAGCGCGCCACGGTGGCACCCTACGATAACCACCGGCAGCGAGGGCGATTCCATGCAAAAGCGTACGCCGAAACCGCAAGCAGTACACCCGATAGATATCTCGGTGTACCCCCCAGTGGCTGTCGATCTGGCCCGGTTGGGCCAAGCCCCATGAAGCCCAACGGGCAGTACACCAGAGCATTTACAGAGGCGTCGATGCTGAACGACACCAGGAACTGGCCATGCCTCAGGCCGGCACGCCGAGGATCACGTTCGACGCCTTGATGATCGCCGTGGCATTCACGCCCGGCTCGAGCCCCAGCTCCTTCACGGCGTCCCGGGTGACCACCGAGGTCACCTCGGTGCCGCCCGGCAGCGTCAGGATCACCTCGCTGTTCACCGAGCCCGGTTCCACATGCTTCACCACGCCGCGCAGTTGGTTGCGTGCGGAGAGGCGCACGTCGTCGCCCTCGCAGACCAGCATGACCCAGGGCGCCTTGACGATGGCTAGCACGTCCTTGCCGACGGCCAGTTCCAGAGCCGACACGCTCTCCATGGTGACGACCGAGGCCAGGCTGTCGCCCTGGCCCAGATCGATCGTCACCAGTGCATTGACCGCACCGGGCTGCAGCGCCAGGACGGTTCCCTTGAATACGTTGCGAGCACTTACCTTCATATCAAAACCTCCGTGTCGCCTTTGCGACATCGTTATATGATTAACTACATAGAATTGTCGGAAAGTGGACCTGCACCAACGGATGAACTGTACCCGCATGGGTTATAGCGGCGAAACCACAGGAAACCCGGCGATGGCATACCGCTTGCTTTATATAAACGGTGACAGATAAAGAATGGATGAAGCCCATGAACGCGACCCGCTTCCTCGCCCGCATGTCGCTGGAAACCGACGTCGGCACGGCCCTGAGCGATACCCGCATCCGCCTGCTGGAGTCGATCGAGCGTGAAGGCTCGATCAACCGCGCCGCCAAGGCCGTACCGCTGTCCTACAAGGCGGCCTGGGATGCCATCGACACCATGAACAACCTGGCGCCCGAGCCTCTGGTCAGGCGCGTCGCTGGCGGCCGCCAGGGCGGCGGCACCCAGCTCACCGACTACGGGCGGCGCATCGTGGCCATGTACCGCGCCCTGGAAATCGAATACCAGGCCACGCTCGACCGGCTGACCGAACGACTCGAGGAGGTGAACGGTGGCGATGTCCAGTCGTTCCAGAAACTCATGCAGCGCATGAGCATGAAGACCAGCGCCCGCAACCAGTTCTCCGGCACGGTCACCGGGCTGCGGGTCGGCGGCGTCGACTACGAGGTACGCATCCAGCTCGACCCGCAGACCGAGATCGCCGCCATCATCACCCGCGCCAGCGCGGAGAACCTGGGCCTGGCCATCGGTCGCGAGGTGTGTGCGCTGGTCAAGTCGTCCTCGGTGATGCTGGTTACCGACCACACGGTGAAGCTCACCGCGCGCAACCAGCTCTGGGGCGAGATCTCGGCGATCCACGAAGGCCCGGTGAACAGCGAGGTGACCCTGACGCTGCCGTCCGGACGCAGCGTGACCTGCGTGGTCACCGCCGAGAGCTGCCATGCGCTGGGCCTGGCGCCGGGCGTCCAGGCCGGCGCCTTCTTCAAGGCGTCCAGCGTGATCCTGGCGGTATACGAATGACTCCGAGAACCACGCTTCACCCGTGACCCGATACCATCCCAACAGCAAGGAGTGTGACCATGAATAACCTGTCCCGCCTGTTCGTCGCCCTGGGCGCCGGCCTGCTGGCCTGCTCGGCCCAGGCCGCCGAAGTGACCATCGCCGTGGCGGCCAACTTCACCGCGCCGATCAAGGAAATCGCCGAGGCTTTCGAGAAGGAGACCGGGCACAAGGTGGTGACTTCGCTCGGCCCCACCGGCGGCCTCTACACCCAGATCAAGAACGGCGCGCCCTTCGAAATCTTCCTCGCCGCCGACGACAGCACCCCGGCGAAGCTGGAGAGCGAAGGCGAGATCGCCCCCGGCTCGCGCTTCACCTACGCCATCGGCAAGCTGGTGCTCTGGTCGCCGCAAGAGGGCTACGTCGACGAACAGGGCGAAGTGCTGCAGAAGAACGACTTCAAGCACCTGTCCATCGCCAACCCGAAGACCGCCCCCTACGGCCTGGCCGCCACCCAGGTGCTGGACAGGCTCGGCCTGAGCGAGAGCGTCCGGGCGAAACTGGTCGAGGGCGGCAACATCACCCAGGCCTATCAGTTCGTCGCCACCGGCAACGCCGAGCTGGGCTTCGTCGCCCTCTCTCAGGTGTACAAGGACGGCAAGATCACCGGGGGCTCCGCCTGGATGGTGCCGGACGACATGTACGAACCGATCCGCCAGGACGCGGTGATCCTGAAGAAGGGCGCCGACAACCCGGCGGCACAGGCCCTGGTCGACTACCTGAAAGGGCCGCAGGCCGCCAAGGTGATCACCGCGTACGGCTACGAGAACTGAGCCGCCATCCATGCCGCTGTCCAGCCACGATCTCGCCGCCATCCGCCTCACGCTGGAACTGGCCTCGCTGACCACGCTGCTGCTGCTGCTCATCGGCACACCCATCGCCTGGTGGCTGGCGCGCACGCGGTCGCGGCTCAAGGGGCCGGTCGGCGCGGTGGTGGCCTTGCCGCTGGTGCTGCCGCCCACGGTGCTCGGCTTCTATCTGCTGGTCACCATGGGACCGCATGGCCCCGTGGGCCAGTTCACCCAGTCCCTCGGGCTGGGCACCCTGCCCTTCACCTTCGCCGGGCTGGTGGTGGGCTCGGTGTTCTACTCCATGCCGTTCGTCGTGCAGCCGCTGCAGAACGCCTTCGAGGCCATCGGCGAGCGGCCGCTGGAAGTGGCCGCCACCCTGCGCGCCGGTCCCTGGGACACCTTCTTCAGCGTGGTGCTGCCGCTGGCCAGGCCGGGCTTCGTCACCGCCTCGATCCTCGGCTTCGCGCATACCGTCGGCGAGTTCGGCGTGGTGCTGATGATCGGCGGCAACATCCCCGGCGTCACCCGCACGGTCTCGGTACAGATCTTCGATCACGTCGAAGCCATGGAGTACGCCCAGGCGCACTGGCTGGCCGGCGGCATGGTGCTGTTCTCCTTCTTCGTGCTGCTGGCGCTCTACTCCGGCCGCCGCTTCAAACCCGGCTTCAACTGAAAGGACTCGCATGACCGATTCGTCACCCGCCGGGCAGATCCTCGCCCGCTTTCGCCTGGGCTGGCCCGGATTCGAACTGGACGTGGACCTGGACCTGCCCGGCCACGGCGTGACGGCGCTGTTCGGCCATTCGGGGTCGGGCAAGACCACCTGCCTGCGCTGCGTCGCCGGCCTGGAACGCGCCGGCGAGGCGTACCTGCAAATCAATGGCGAACGCTGGCAGGACAGCGCGAGCGGGCTCTTCGTCCCGCCCCACAGGCGCGCCCTGGGCTACGTGTTCCAGGAAGCCAGCCTGTTCCCACACCTGTCGGCGCGACGCAACCTGGAATACGGGCTGCGCCGGGTCAAGGCCGCACAGCGCCGGGTGGACTGGGATCACGTGGTGAAGCTGCTGGGCATCGAACACCTGCTGGAGCGGCTGCCGGGCACGCTGTCCGGCGGCGAGCGCCAGCGCGTCGGCATCGCCCGCGCCCTGCTCACCAGCCCGCGCCTGCTGCTGATGGACGAACCCCTGGCGGCCCTGGACCTCAAGCGCAAGAACGAGATCCTGCCCTACCTCGAACGCCTGCGCGAGGAGCTGGACATCCCGGTGCTCTACGTCAGCCACTCGCCCGACGAGGTCGCGCGGCTGGCCGACCACGTGGTGCTGCTCGACCAGGGCCGGGTCGTGGCCCAGGGCGGCCTGCGCGAAACCCTGGCCCGCCTCGACCTGCCCACCGCCCTCGGCGAGGACGCCGGCGTGGTGGTCGAATCCATGGTGGCCGAACACGACGACGCCTATCACCTCACCCGCCTGGCCTTTCCCGGCGGCGAAGTGCTGGTGGCGCGGCGGCCGGAAGCGCCCGGCCAGCGCCTGCGCTTTCGCGTGCATGCCCGCGACGTCAGCCTGGCGCTGACGCGCGCCGAAGGCAGCAGCATCACCAACCTGCTGCCGGCACGGGTCGAGGCGCTGGCCGCGGCGGACACCCCGGCCCACGTGCTGGTGCGCCTGGATGCCGGCGGCACGCCGTTGCTGGCGCGCATCACCCGCCGCTCGGCCGACCAGTTGGGCCTCGCCCCCGGCCTGCCGCTATGGGCGCAGATCAAGGCCGTGGCGCTGCTGGGGTAAGCGAGCGGTTGTTCGATTGTCGCCAATACGACAATCGGCAACCCGTAAAAACCTCATAAGCCGTTGATATTCAATGGAAAGATCTCAGGCATCGAAGTTGCTACGGGATGCCTCGCCAGCCCGTTCGATGCTGGTTCCAGCCACAGCAACAGAGAGAACCCTATGTCCATCAAGGAAATCCAAGCCTTCTCGAGCCAAGCCATGAACGACCCGGTGCTTGGCGAAAAGCTCAAAGCCTGCGAAAAGGTCCGCGACGTGATCGCCCTCGGCAAGGAACATGGCTACAGCATCATCGAGGACCTGCTCTACCCGCCGAACGAACCGCAATTCAGCGAGGCCCGGCTGTCGCCGAAGATGACCAAGGCGCTGCTGCGCGCCTGATATCCGGCAAGCACTGAACCGTAGGTTGGGTCGGGGCGCGCAGCCTGAGCTCCGCGAGGCCCAACAAGCGCGGTATCGGGCAATGCATTTTTCACCATGGCATTGGAGTTTCGGCACACCAAACCTCGGCGTGGGCAAGGCCCGGTGTCCCGTTGGGCTTCGCCGCTTCGCGCCTCAACCCAACCTACGGGTTCGGTGCCAGTCGTAGGTTGGGTCGGGGCGCGCAGCCTGAGCTCCGCGAAGCCCAACAAGCGCGGTAACGGGCAATGCATTCGCCATGGCATTGGAGTTTCGGCACACCAAACCTCGGCGTGGGCAAGGCCCGGTGTCCCGTTGGGCTTCGCCGCTTCGCGCCTCAACCCAACCTACGGGTTCGGTGCCAGTCGTAGGTTGGGTCGGGCGCGCAGCCTGAGCTCCGCGAAGCCCAACAAGCGCGGTATCGGGCAATGCATTCGCCATGGCGTTGGAGTTTCGGCACACCAAACCTCGGCATGGACAAGGTCCGGTGTCTCGTTGGGCTTCGCCGCTTCGCGCCTCAACCCAACCTACGGGTTCGGTGCCAGTCGTAGGTTGGGTCGGGGCGCGCAGCCTGAGCTCCGCGAAGCCCAACAAGCGCGTTATCGGGCAATGCATTTTTCGCCATGGCGTTGGAGTTTCGGTACACCAAACCTCGGCGTGGGCAAGGTGCGGTGTCTCGTTGGGCTTCGCCGCTTCGCGCCTCAACCCAACCTACGCCTATGCGTCCGCGTTCGCGCGAGGGCTTATCCGATCAGCACCTCATAGGCACGCCTGAGCAGTTCGCGATCCAGCCAGGACATGCCGATGCTCTGCGTCAGTTCGATCCAATGGGTTCCGATGGCCGCCCGGCACGGGTCGTGCCCGTCCAGCGCGGCGAGGAATACCGGTAGAACGCCGCCCGCCACTTCGAGGCCGACCCGGTAATCGGCCACCAGTTCCAGCGGCTTCTCGATCCCCAGTTCGCGCTGCAGGCTGCGCAGCGCGCAGGCCGGGTGCACCAGCAGATCGCCCCGTTCCGGGCTTTCGGCGAATACCGCGAGAGCCGGCAGCGGCTGCGGCAGCACCACGCCACCGCGCTGCGGCACGAGGAAATGCAGGCGCGCGCTGACCGGATGCTTGTGGCAGATCAGGCCCCGCCAGCCCAGCCGACCTTTCCCGGTCATTCGCTGAATGCCATCAGGGCGTATTCCACCGGCCCGGCGAACAGCCGGGTGCCGCCACCCTCGGCGACCACCCGCCGCACCCCGTCCGGGTCGATCACGCGGACGCCGGCCAGGTAGTCCACGCCGAAGCGCCGCCAGCCTTCCAGCCACGGCAGGCTCGGCCCCATCAGCACCACCCGGGCCTGGCGCGATAGTTCGAGCAGGCGCGGCAGGGTCTTGTTGGCGATGCTGCTGGCGCTGACGAACACCCAGTCGGCCTCGGGCAGCAGGTACTCGGCGGCGCAATCGGGCAGGTCGCCCTCCTGCAGATGGCGCTCCAGGCATCGATAGGGCTGGTCCTGCCAGAGCCGTTCGAGGCCGGGATAATGGCCGATCACCACCACCCGCTTTCCCGCCAGCCGCGCACGGAAGTGCGCGAACACCCGCAGATGCCCCGGCGCCGCCGAACGCAACGCCAGCGCCTCGCGCTGGCAGCCATCGGGGGTATTCACGTTGGCGTTGAGCACGGCCAGGCCGATCGCGGCTTCGGCGTCGTTCCACGACAGCAGCCAGGGCAGCAATGCGGCATTGTCCTGCCCGGCGAGCGTGCCCGACCAGTCGAGCGTGCGCGGTACCTGGCGCGGGCTGAAGGCGAAGCCCTGGCTGCCATCGACCTCGGCCAGGGTCCAGTTCAGCCCCAGGCACAGATGCTCGACGCGCCGCGCCTGCGCGGCGCTGGCCAGCAGCCAGTCGTAGAGTTCATTCATGTTCGAGCACCGGCAACAGACGCAATTCGCTTTTCAGCGCCCCCGGCCAGCCCCAGACGGCGACCGCTTCCACCATCCAGGCCGGCTGGTGCGGGTGCGCCAGCAGCACGTCGAATTCGGCATAGACCTGGCCGTCACCGTTGATCTGCATGCTGCCCAGGAAGTCGCCCCGGGCGCTGCGCCACTCGCTGTAGAAGCATTCGCTGCGATCGAACGGATCGATCCGCACTTCGCTGCGCGTCGGTTCACCCTCGTCGGGCAGTTGCAGGCGGATGGCCGAACGCTGCAGGCACGCCTGCAGGACGCTCTGGATTTCGCCGAATACCGGCCGCGCCGCGTGCAGGCGCGCTTCGACCGTGGTATCCATCAGTCATCTTCCTCTTCGAAGGCGCGGGCGATCTGCAGGAAGGCCTCGCCGCCGATCTCGCTGGGGTCCAGTTCCTGCAGTTTCTCCAGCACCCGCCGCGCGTCATCCACCTTGCCGCGGCGCAGGCGGATCACGCCCAGTGCCTTGAGGCTGAACAGGTACAGCCGTTCGGCGCCGCGGCGCGTCTGCCAGTCGGCGCTGGCCGGGTGCAGGCGCCGGTAGTTGCGGCTGAAGCCGGCACAAGCCGCGGCCCGGCGCAGGGCTTCCCACACCGCGGCTTCCGCCTCGGCATAGCGGGCCTGGCGAAAATAGAATTTGTACAGGCCAATGTGCGCGTCCGGCTCCTCGACCCAGCGCCGCCGGGCTTCGAGCAGCAACGCCTCGACCGCATCCGGATGTTCCAGGTTGCGCGCGGAAGTCAGCAGGTAGCGCAGCCCGGTCGGCGTGCGGTCGGAAAAGAACGCCCGTTCGGGCTCCAGCAGCAGCACTTCACCCATGCGTCACCAGAGCTCCGCGGGGGTCAGCTTGTCGGTGAAGGGGACGCCCTCGAGCAGGTGCGCGAGGATGGCGTCGGCGTCCGCCGGTTCCACCCAGCTATACATCAGCGCGCCCGGGTAGACCAGCACGTTGGCGCCGGCCTGGCAGGGGCCGAGGCAGCCGGTGCTGGTCAATGCGATGCGGCCGATCAGGTTGCGCCGGATCAGCGCCTGGGAAAAGGCGTCGAACAGGGCTTCGCCGCCCTTGGCCACGCAACTGCCGCGCGGGTGTCCCTCGGCGCGGCGCTGCATGCAGACGAAGATATGGTGCTCGGGTCTCGGCATGTCCGCAGCTCCTCAACCCGCCAGGGCCTGATGGGTATGGCACTGCTTCGGACAGACCGCCGCGCAGGCCTTGCAGCCGATGCAGTCGAGACCGTCGGCGATGGCCATCACCATCATCTCGTCGTCCTCGTCGTAGAGGTCGTCGTCCTCGTCCACCATGCCGGAGCGCTCCACCAGTTCGAACACGTCGCGCGGGCACACCTTGTAGCAACGCCCGCAACCGATGCATTTCTGCGCATCGACGGCGGTGACGAACTGCGGCACCCATTCGCTGCCGCCGCGCGTACGCCCGGTTATCACTGCTTCCATCTGTCATCTCCTGCCCGCCAACGACATTGGCGGCGGGCGGCCTACGGTTAGGGATATGGCGGGCTCGGGCCCGCTCTGTATCTGTTGCATGGGCTGCCGACCGCGGGGGCAGGTGAAACCCGCCATGGCGATGCCCGTCATGTGCAACGACCACGCGGGTTTCACCCGCCCTGCGCATGTGTCGTGCCGGTTTCAGGCGCTGCCGGCCGCTTCCAGCCGGGCACTGGCCTCGGCCCAGTCGAGGCAGGCCTGGTGCGCCTGTGCCGCCAGCTCCGGCAACTGCCGGTAGTCGATCAGCAGCCGGTCCTCGACCAGGTCGTGGATCTGCGACGCCCACTCGGTGGCGATGCGCTTTTTCTGGCTGACTTCCTTCTTCAGCGCCTTGAGCTCCTCTTCGGTCATCGGCTCGGCTCCTCCTACAACTCGGCGACCGCGCGGTGTTCAGCCACCAGCGCGGTCGACTTGCCCAACAATTTCTGCGCCTCGAGCGTCAGCGCCTCGAGCGATTCGAAGCCGAAGCGGTGGACGTCGCGCAGGGTCTTGTCCAGCGCCACCAGCTTGCCGACCAGGATCAGCGCGCGGCCGAAGCCCTCGTGGGTGATGTTGATCACCGGCACCGCGAGCAGCCCGGTCTCGCGCTCGATCATCTGCGCCAGGGCGTTGTAGAAGGCCCTGACCCGCGACAGGGTGACCTCGTCCGGATCGCCGACGATGGGGATCGCCCGGCGCCGCTCGCGGGTCAGCACCAGCGGGTCGAGCACCCGCGCGTCGCTCCAGGTGTCGTAGGTGCCGTAGCTGTCCATGGCGCGCAGTTGCACCACCATCTGCTTGATCACCGGGTCCTGCAGGGCCGGGTCGTCGTCGCGGACGACCGCCTGCTGTTCTTCCACTGCGTACATAACGCTGTCCTCGATTGTCGGGCTATTCGTCCCAGGCCTCGCCGGCCATGGCTTCGAAACGCTGCTGGTCCGCCGTACCACGGGTACGCCGGATCGCCTTGGCCAGCCAGGCCGAAGGGCCTTCGCGCAGCTCGGCCTGCAGCGTCGCGATCAGCTCGGCGATGCTTTCGGTCTCGCTGACCTTGACCGGCTGCACGCCGATCGCCAGCAACTGGCGCACCGCCGAGGCGCCGCAGGCGCGGCAGTACACCGCGATGCAGCCGTCGAGCAGTTCCAGCTTGGACGCCAGCTTGTCCTCGTTGCCGTCCTGGTCGAGTTCGCCGAACTCCACCACCGATTGCAGCTCGGCGCGCTCGGGGTCGACGCCGTAGAAGACGAACGAGCGCGAGGAGCCGAAATGCTGATCCACCGTGCGCCGGTCGGACGAGGCGAAGGCCACCTTGAGCAGCGTGCCGTCGTTATCGCCGCCGAGTACCTGCAGTTGTCGGATCGGGCTGGCCATGACTCAGTGCCTCCGTTGCGAATGTTCGGATACGAGCTTCTGCGCGTAGATCGAGCGATACGGCGCGATGCCCTGGTGATGTTCGGTGAGCAGGTTGGCCAGGTCGAACAGCGCCTGCGCGCTGGCCCGGTAGCCGCTCCAGCAGCGCTGGAAACCGCCCAGCAGGTCGTACTGCGGGAAGCCCACGCGCAGCAGCGGGACGCCCAGGCGCTGGGCGCTGTCCAAGGCATGGCTGTTGCCGAGCAGCAGTTGGGCGCCGCCATCGCGGGCGGCCTGCTCCAGGTCCTCCAGGTCGCCGACCTGGATGCGCGCCAGCGGCGCATCGGCCAGCGCCGGCGCGCGTGCCGGCACCACCGCGGCCACCAGTTGCGCGCCCATGCCGCGCGCCAGGGCGTCGAAGCCGAGCAGCAGGTCGGGGTCGGCGGCGATGCCCAGGCGGGCGTCGCCGAGCATGAAATGGGTGTCGAGCATGGCGTCCTGCAGTTGCCGGCGCTGGCGCTGCCAGCGCTCCGGCACCGGGTTGCCGCTGATCTCGCTCAGCGCCATCAGCCAGGCGTCCACCGCCTCCAGGCCCAGCAGCAGGCCGAAACGGCGGTCCGGCACGCCGCTGCGGGCGGCCAGCGCATCGGCGGCGGCGGCCAGGCTCTGGCCGATCACCAGGGTGGCGGCGCTCTGCCCGGCGCTGGCCAGTTCGTCGAGGGTCAGCCCGCCGGTGGTCAGCGGATTGAAGGCCGCCTCGTCGAGGTGGCCGTCCAGCGAGCCGGACAGGTCGGGGATCAGCAGCGGCCGCAGGCCGAAGCTCTCGACGCTCTCGGCGACGAACTCCAGGTCGCCGGGCGTCACGCTGGCGCTGCACAGCACGTTGACCTGGCGCGGCCGCTGGCCGACCCGGTCGCGGCACTCGGGCACCAGCGTCTCGATCATCGCCTTGAGCGCGGCGGCGAAGCCGCTTTCGAAGCAGCCGCTGAAGTCCGGGCTGTTCACCGGCACGATGGCGACATCCTTGAATTCGTCGTGCGCACGGCGGAATTCGTGCAGCGCGCTGTGCAGGTCGCAGCCCTGGGTTTCCGCCAGCGCCGTAGTGAGCAGGCCGATCACCGCCGGGCGCTGCTTGTCGCAGATCACCCGCAGCGCCTCGACCACGTTGTCGTCGGCGCCCATCACCGAGCTGACCTGGTCCATCGCCGTGGTCTGCAGCGGCACCGGCTCGCGGAAATGCCGGACGAAGAACACCTTGGCGAACGCCGTGCAGCCCTGCGAGCCGTGCAGCAGCGGCATGCTGCGCGCCATGCCGAGGAAGGCCAGCGCGGCGCCCATGGTCTGGCTGGCCTTCAGCGGGCTGACCGCCAGCGCCTTGTTGCGATTGATGATCTGCGCCATCCCGACCTCCTCAGGCGTTCGCCAGCGCGCGGGCCGGCACCGTGGTCGGCACGGCACACCGTTCCCACGGCGCCGGCTGGCGTACCGCCGGCCACACCGGGCTCTCCAGGGTCAGGCAGAGCTGGCGCACCAGCTCCAGCATGCCGTCGTAGCCGGCATAGCCGAATTCGCGTTCCTGGTTGATGTCGAGGAAGGGAATGCGCCCCTTGAGCGCGGTGTACATGTTGCGGCCGCCGGCGATGAGGATGTCGGCACGGTATTCCTCCACCGTGCGCAGCAGCGTGCGCGGGTTGCCCTCCTCGAGCATCTTGACCTCGTCGCCCATCAGCTCGCGGATGCGCGCCTTGTCCTCCTCGGTGGACTTCTTGGTGCCGGTGGCGACCACCTTCATGCCCAGGTCCTGCAGCGCGGAGATCACCGACCAGGACTTGACGCCGCCGGTGTAGAGCAGCACGCGCTTGCCGGCCAGGCGTTCGCGCCAGGGTTCCAGCGCCGCGCGAATCTTCGCTTCCTCGCGCGCGATCAGCGCTTCGGTGCGCGCGGCGAGGTCGGCGTCGCCGATCAGCCGGGCGAAGTCGCGCAGCGCCTGCGAGGTGTCGGTGATGCCGTAGAAGCTGCCCTCGAACCAGGGCGTGCCGAAGCGTTCCTGCAGCTTGCGCGCGACGTTGAGCATGGCCTTGGAGCAGACCATCATGTTCACCTCGGCGCGGTGCATGCTCTGCACCTCGCGGAAACGCGCGTCGCCGGACAGCGTGCAGAGCACGCGGATGCCCAGTTCGTCGAGCAGCGGCAGCACGTGCCAGAACTCGCCGGCGATGTTGTACTCGCCGATCAGGTTGACGTCGTGCACGCGGATGCCGGCGCGCGCGCTGCCGGCCGGCAGCGGGTCGGGCTCGCGGGTGCCGATCACATGCTTGAACATGGCGTCGCCGGCGATGCGGTTGCCGAGGTTCTTGGTGCCGTAGAAGCCGGCACCGTCCACCGGCACCACCGGCGTGGCGAAATGCTCGCTGGCGGCCTTGCACACGGCGTCCAGATCGTCGCCGATCAGCGCCGGCACGCAGGTGTTGTAGACGAACACCGCCGGCGGCGCGTAGCTCTCCACCGCCTGGCGGATGGCATGGAACAGGCGCTTCTCGGCGCGCCCCATGATCACGTCCTGCTCGGAGAGATCGGTGGTCATGCCGATGCGATACAGCTGCGGGCCGCTGGAACGGGTGCCGCGGTTGTCCCAGGAACTGCCGGCACAGGCGATCGGCCCATGGACGATGTGCGCCACGTCGGCGATCGGCAACAGGGCGATCTGCGCGCCGTCGAAGGCACAGCCACCGTCGGTGGCGCCCGGCTTCGGCTTGGCGCAGCCGGACTTCTCCTTCTTGTTGTGCGTGCAGGCGGGTTCGTCGAGCAGTTCGGCAATGTCCTTGGCTTTCATCGCACCCTCCGGATCGTCGTGGTCATGCGCAACGAGACGGGTGCAAGGCCTGTACCAAAAGGCAACTCATTGATTCATATGGATTTGTATTGAAATCGGATTGTCGCAAACGCATCCGGATGTCGGGTTCGCAACAAAGGATTCGGCAGGTGACCGTAGGTTGGGTCGGGGCGCGCGGTCTGAGCGAAGCCCGACAAGCGTGGCGCCCTCAGAAGCGATGTTGGGCTTCGCCGCTACGCGGCTCAACCCAACCTACACTCACCAACCAACAGACCTGAATCACATTTTTCGCTAACGCGCTGCCTTAGAGTCCACAGGCCCTATCCATCAAGGACGATGAGATGCACTATCGACGCGCTTTCGTGCCGGGAGGCACCTTCTTTTTCACCCTCGCGCTGGCCGATCGCGGCCAGTCACTGCTTACCGAACACATCGAAGCACTTCGCGCGTCCTTTCGCCAGGTCAAGACCCAACATCCATTCGAGATCGTCGCGCAGGTGGTGTTGCCGGACCATCTGCACAGCGTATGGCAATTGCCCGAAGGCGATGCCGACTACCCGCTGCGCTGGGCGTTGATCAAGAGCAGCTTCTCCCGCCGCCTGCCCGCACACGAGGCGATTCCGTTGTCGCGCCGACGCAAACGCGAGCGCGCCGTCTGGCAACGGCGCTATTGGGAGCACCGGATCCGGGACGAAGAGGATCTGCAGCGGCATATCGATTACATCCATTTCAACCCGGTCAAGCATAGATACGTTTCACGCGCCGCCGATTGGTCGTATTCCTCGATTCATCGATACATCAAGGATGGCGTGATGTCGGTCGATTGGGGTGGTGAAACGTGTGCGGCGAGGCCAATCGACCTGCCTCCGGATTGACCTACGACTGGCACCGAACCCGTAGGTTGGGTTGAGACGCGAAGCGGCGAAGCCCAACATCACTCCGGGGCCAAGGCGAATCTCCGACGTGCCGAAGCTCGACGCCGTAACGATTGCGTTGCCCGGTGCCTCGCTCGTTGGGCTTCGCGGAGCTCAACCCAACCTACCCCAACCTACCCCAATCGCTCTTCGATCGCGGCCCGGACCTCGGGGTCGTCTTCGTCGAGGCCGCGCAGGGCATCGAGCGGGGCGTTTTCCACGGCGGCCAGGCGTACCGTCCAGTCGGGGTCGTGGAGCAGTTCCACGACGTCCTCGCCGTGCAGGCGCGCGGCGACCAGGCGGCGGATCTCCGGTTCGGGGTCCATGACCATCAGCCCGAGGCTTTCCTCGGGCAGGCGCTGGGCGACGAACTTGCGCACCTGGCGGTCCTCGTCGCGGATGAAGCGGAACAGCCGCCCCGGGGCGATGCGCTGGACCACGTAGGCGCGCACCAGGTAGTCCGGGTCGGTGGCCATCCATTCCAGTTGCTCGGCCGGCAGGCGATCGGCGACGGTGATGCGCACCTCGCGATCCGGGTCGCGCATGAGTTCGCCCAGGCGCTCGCGCGGCAGGCGGTAGGCCACCGCGCGGCGCACCGCCTCGTCGACGTCGTGGATCATCGGCAGCAGCGCCTCCACCGGGGCGTAGCGCACGGCGATGGCGCGTCGCTCCCAGAACGGATCGGCCAGGTAATGCACGGCCAGCTGCGGATTCTGCCGGAAGAAACGGTCGATCTGCCGGCCGCTGTGGATCGCCACGCAGCGGTCGCCCGGCGTGCAGCGGCCGCTGGGCAGCAGGTCGCCGCGAAAGCTGCAGTCGCGGCAGTCCGCCAGGGGGGTGATGTCCTCGCCACCATCGTTGTGCATGGGCGTGCTCAGTCGGCGACGACTTCGGCCAGGACGATGCCCGAGGCGGCGTCCAGGTCGTTGCTCAGCACCGAGCAGTGCTGGCTGGAGTTGACCAGGTAGACGTTGAATCCCGGCCGCTCGGCGATGGGCCTGGCATTGACCGTCACGTCGTCGTCCATGCAGCAGGTGAAGTGCACGCCGGGGTGGGCGCTGCGCAGGCTGGCGAGCAGCGTTGCGTCGAGCGGGGCGCTTTCGGCCTGGCGGATGACGTCCTCGAGCTGGGTCTGGCTGATCATGGGGTGTCCTCTTTTTCGTCGATCGAAGCGTCGCGGCGGCCCAGCGGTTCGCCGCCCATGGCCTTGGCCAGCCAGGGCGGCGGCGCGGTGGCCAGTACCTGTTGCAGTTCCTCGACGACCTCGCGGGCCGGTATCGGCCGCATGACCTTGACCGGGTGGGTGCCGACGCGAATCACCTTGGCCGCCGCCGGCCCGCCGATGCTCAGGGTGTAGAGCAGCTGGCAGTCGTGCAGCAGTTCGGCGCGGCGGGCATGGCGATCCTCGTGGGGCGCGACCGGCCCCGGCTCGCGCAGGGCGACCAGGCGGCTGGCGCTCGGCGAGATCTGGTAGACGAGAAAGCGCGCGCAGCTGCCGAAGCTGCCGTCCAGGCGTTCGCCGCCGTCGGAGCTGCAGGCGATGCGGACCGAATCCGGCAGTTCGCCTTCCTGGTAGGGCTCGACGACCGGCAACGGTTCCTCGGGCATCCGCACGCCGCGCCCCTTGAGCAGGCCGAGCGCACGTTGCAGTTGCCGTTCGCTGAGCGCTGGCGGCGATCCATCGAGGGTGTTCAGCAGGCGGTTGCGCAGGCGGTTGCGCAGGCGGTTGAGGCGCAGCCTGGCCAGGCGCGCCTCGGTGATCGGCTCGCCGGTGACGCTGAGCAGGGTGCGCAGCAGTTGCGCGGTATCCACGCCGTTCAGCTCGCGCGCCGCCAGGGCGATGCGCAGGGCCAGGTGAGCCGGCAGCGGAGCCCGTCCGTTGCTGGGCGCCATCGCTCAGCCCTCGCCGGCCCGCTTGGCGCGCAGGGTGATCGGCAGTTTCGGCGGCGCCGAGAGGGGTTCGAGGTAGTAGCTGGAGCCATCGGCCAGGGCGACTTCGCCGCCCCAGCGCTCGGGGCTGTCGTGTTCCAGGCTGACGACGATCTCTTCCTGGTCCTTCTTGGCGATGTAGAAGGTCAGCTGGCCATTCTTGTTGCGGCTGATCATGACACTGGGCATGGGAGGCTTCCTGAAAATGGGGCTGGCCGGCCGACGACCATTGCGGTGCGCCGGCCGGCCAGGATGGGGAGGTCGCCCTCCCCGCTCGCGGTCAACGGACCAGGTCGTAGTTGTAGTCGGTGGTCTGCATGCCACGGGTCTCGTCGTCGAGGCGCTCGAGCACGGCGTTGACGAGGGTGGTCAGCATCTGCATGGCGCCTTCGTAGCCGAGGGTGGTCTGGCGATGCAGGTGGTGGCGGTCGAAGATCGGGAAGCCGAGACGGATCAGCGGCACCTCGAATTCCTTGCCCTTGTGCAGCGTGTCGCGCTGGATGAACTTGCCGTAGCTGTTGCCGATCATGAAGTCCGGCTTGTCGGTGAACACCAGCGAGCGCATGTGCCAGAGGTCCTTGCCGATGTACACGGTGCAGTTCTTGCCGTAGGGCGAGGACTCCAGGATCGCGTCCATGGCCTTCTTCCAGCGCTTGTTGCCGTTGTGGGCGAGGATGTGCACCGGCTCGGCGCCCAGTTCCAGGAGGAACTTGGCCATGCCCATGACGAAGTCCGGATCGCCCCACAGCGCGAAGCGCTTGCCGTGCAGCCAAGTGTGCGAGTCGGTCATCATGTCGACCAGGCGGCCGCGCTCCTTGGCCAGGCTTTCGGGAATCGGCTGGCCGCTGATCTCGCTGACCTTCATCAGGAACTCGTCGGTCCAGTCCAGGCCCATGGGGATGCTCAGCCTGGGCGTCTCGTGCTTCCAGGTGCCGTCGACGAACTTGCGGGTCTTCTCCAGTTGCCAGGGTTGCAGCAGCAGGGTGTTCAGGGCATTGGGCGCGTCCTTGATCTCGTCCTGGGTGGTGCCGCCCGAATACATGCGGAACTGGCCGTCGGCCGGGGTATCGAGCACTTCTTCCGGGTCGGAGAGCAGGCTGTAGCCGACGTCCATTTCCTTGAGCATGCGCTTGATCACGCGGAAGTTGCCCAGGTAGGTCTCGAAGCCGGGAACGACGTTGATCTTGTGGTTGCTGCCCACCACCTTGTCGTCCATGTGGTTGAGGGTGAAGTAGCGGGCGATGCCCTCGAACATGTTGTCCCAGCCGGTGACGTGGCTGCCGACGAAGCTCGGGGTGTGGGCATAGGGGACCGGGTAGTCCTCGGGGATGAAGCCCTCCTTCTTCGAGTTGTTGATGAAGGCGTTGAGGTCGTCGCCGATGACCTCGGCCATGCAGGTGGTGGACACGGCGATCATGTCCGGCTTGTAGGTGGCCTTGCAGTTGGCCAGGCCGTCCTTCATGTTCTGCTGGCCGCCGAACACCGCCGCGTCCTCGGTCATGGAGTCGGACACGCAGGACACCGGCTCCTTGAAGTGGCGGTTGAAGTAGGTGCGGAAGTAGGCCACGCAGCCCTGCGAGCCGTGCACGTAGGGCATGGTCTTCTCGAAGCCCAGGGCGCAGAGCACCGAGCCCAGCGGCTGGCAGGCCTTGGCCGGGTTGACGGTCAGCGCCTCGCGCTGGAAGTTGAGTTCCCGGTATTCCTGGGTGGTGGTCCACTGGAAGACTTCGTCGATCTTCTCCTGCGGATGCTTCTCTTCGAAGGCGTCGCGCTTGAGCGCGAGCATGTCCTTGTATTCTTCGTCGCGGAACAGCGGATAGCTGGGTTTGATGTTGTCGACTTGCTGGCTCATGACTCTCTCCTTCGCCTCACTCATCTGTGAACGGCGATCACGGATATCGGCGGCGACCGGCCTGCGCCGGCCGCCGCGGACGTTGCGTACGACTGCGGACCATCAGGCGCTGGCGGCGACCTGCTCGGCCGATTCCTCGGCCTTCTGCCAGGGCGCCTGCAGCTTCTTCCAGCACGGGTTGTTCAGGGTCATGTCCATGTCACGGGCGAAGATGGCGAAGCCGTCGAAGCCGTGGTACGGGCCGGAATAATCCCAGGAGTGCATCTGCCGGAAGGGAATGCCCATCTTCTGGAAGATGTACTTTTCCTTGATGCCGGAACCGATCAGGTCGGGCTTGATGCGCTTGACGAACTCCTCGAACTCGTAGCCGGTGACGTCGTCGTAGAGCAGCGTGGCGTTGCCCATTTCCTTGAGGGTGCGGTCGTAGTCGTCGTTGTGGCCGAACTCGTAGCCGGTGCCGACCACTTCCATGCCCAGGTCCTCGTAGGCGCCGATCACATGGCGCGGGCGCAGGCCGCCGACGTAGAGCATCACGCGCTTGCCTTCCAGGCGCGGGCGGTACTTGGCGATCACCGCCTCCCACTCCGGCTGGTACTTGGCGATGACTTGCTCGCACTTGGCCTTGATGCTGTCGTCGAAGTGCTCGGCGATGGCCCGCAGCGACTCGGCGGTCTTGGTCGGACCGAAGAAGTTGTACTCCATCCACGGGATGCCGTACTTCTCTTCCATGTGCCGCGAGATGTAGTTCATCGAGCGGTAGCAGTGCACCAGGTTCAGCTTGACCTTGGGCGTCAGCTCCATCTCCGAGAGGGTGCCGTCGCCGGACCACTGCGCCACCACGCGCAGGCCCATTTCCTCGAGCAGGATGCGCGAGGACCAGGCATCGCCGCCGATGTTGTAGTCGCCGATGATGGAGACATCGTAGGGCGTGGTCTGGAAGCTGGTGTCGTCGTCGCGCTTGTCCAGCACCCAGTCACGGATGGCATCGTTGGCGATGTGGTGGCCGAGGGACTGCGACACCCCGCGGAAACCTTCGCAACGCACCGGCACCACGGTGGTCTCGTGCTCGGCGGCCTTCTTCTTGGCCACCGCCTCGATGTCGTCGCCGATCAGGCCGATGGGGCATTCGGACTGCACGGAGATGCCCTTGTTCAGCGGGAACAGCGTCTCGATCTCGTCGATCAGCTTGGCCAGCTTCTTGTCGCCACCGAAGACGATGTCCTTCTCCTGGAAATCCGAGGTGAAGTTCATGGTGACGAAGGCGTTCACCCCGGTGGTGCCGATGTAGTAGTTGCGCCGCCCGGCGCGCGAATACTGGCCACAACCCACCGGCCCGTGGGAAATGTGGATCATGTCCTTGATCGGCCCCCAGACCACACCCTTGGAGCCGGCGTAGGCGCAGCCACGGATGGTCATCAGCCCCGGCTGGGATTTCTTGTTGGAGGTGATGCACTTCTTCGATTGCTCAAGCGTCGGGTCGTTGGGCGACAGGTGCTTGGCGCGGTCCTTGCGGGCCTTCTCCGGATAGACTTCCAGGACTTCCTGGATGAGGGATTCCACCTCTTCGCGGGACATACCGGTCATGATTGACCTCCTCTTGCGTTCATGTGCGGGTCACGGACGCCCCGCACTGCACACTGCGCAGTGCGACGCTCCGGCAGGGCCCATCCGCCCTGCCCCGTTCTGCTGAAGCGATCAGGCAACGACTTCCTCGGCGGCGGTCTTGCCGACGATGGTCATGTCTTCCTCGTCCATGATCCCGAACTCCATGAGCAGGGCTTCCAGCTCGTCCATGCTGATCGGGGTGGGGATGACCAGTTTCTTGTTCTCGACGATCTTCTTCGCCAGGGTCCGGTACTCGTCGGCCTGCTTGGCGGCGGGGTCGTACTCGATGACGGTCATGCGGCGGATCTCGGCGCGCTGCACGACGTTGTCGCGCGGAACGAAATGGATCATCTGCGAGCCCAGCTTGTCGGCCAGGGCCATGATCAGCTCGTCCTCGCGGTCGGTGTTGCGGCTGTTGCAGATCAGCCCGCCGAGGCGCACGCTGCCGGAGTTGGCGTACTTCACGATGCCCTTGCAGATGTTGTTGGCAGCATACATCGCCATCATCTCGCCGGAGCAGACCACGTAGATCTCCTGGGCCTTGTTCTCGCGGATGGGCATGGCGAAGCCGCCACAGACCACGTCGCCGAGCACGTCGTAGAAGACGAAGTCCAGGTCATCCTCGTAGGCGCCTTCCTCTTCGAGGAAGTTGATCGCGGTGATCACGCCGCGACCGGCACAGCCCACGCCCGGCTCCGGACCGCCCGACTCGACGCACTTGATGTCGCCGTAGCCGGTCTTGAGCACGTCCTCGAGCTCCAGGTCTTCCACGGTGCCGGCCTCGGCGGCCATTTCCATGATGGTGTTCTGCGCCTTGGAGTGCAGGATCAGGCGGGTGGAGTCGGCCTTGGGGTCGCACCCGACGATCATCACCTTCTTGCCGAGCTCGGCCAGGGCCGCCACGAGGTTCTGGGTGGTGGTGGACTTGCCGATTCCACCTTTCCCGTAAATAGCGCATTGACGCATTGCCATAATTAAGTTCCTCAGGTTTCGTTACCACTTGACGTGGGCTATAGGCACGAACAAGCCTGCGCAACAGAGCAGTAGCAGCCTTTGTGCCAGTGCCGAGCTGATGAGCTATCTATCTGTTTTAATTGAATTTAATTGATTATCGGAAATGATCTGCGGCAGTTCGATAGTTAACAATCGACAGTCGTCCCTGTTGCAATGACTACAAACAACGAACGCCTGGGGAGCGGGATTTCTTTGCTCGCCTGACTCTGTTGCGAACATGACAATTGTCGTATTCAGCACTCTTCGTACTTGCCGAAAACGGCAACTATCTCGACACCAACGCCCTATATATCAAGGGTTTGCGCGACACCCTGGAACTGGCTCGGTTATTGCGATCGGCTACCGGCACACCCACCCGGCCGCAGGAGATTTGCCGTGAACGATCCCTTGAAGGAAATCGCCGCCCGCCTCAGCGCCCACGAACTGGTGCCCTACCTGGGCCCCGGCGTGCTGCGCGGCGTGGTCGACCGCGACACTGGCCAGCCGCTGCCGGCCGACAGCGAAAGCCTGATCCTCGCCATGACCGGCGGGCAACCCATGGCGCCGCGACTGATGTACGAGTTCCCCCGCGCCGCGATGCACCTGGAGAACAAGAAGGGCCGCAGCTTCATCGAGCGCTTCCTGACCCAGACCTACGGCGGCGACAACTGGACGCCCGCGCCCCTGCACCGCTGGCTGGCCGGGCTGAACCTGCCCTACATCATCGATTGCAACCGCGACACCCAGCTGCAGCGCTGCTATGCCGACCGCCCGCATACCCTGGTGGTCGGCGCCGCGCGCATCGCCGCCAGCCCCTATCGGTTCGATATCTACCGTTTCGACGAGGGCCGCTACCGGCGCATCGACCAGAGCGAGGTCGACCCCGACCTGCCGGTGCTGTTCAAGCCGCTGGGCACGCCGCTGCCGACGCCCTCCTACGTCGCCAGCGACGCCGACTTCGTCGACTACATCACCGAACTGATGGGCGGCTTCGCCATCCCCGCCTGGCTCAAACTGCGGCGCAAGAACCGCCGCTACCTGTTCCTCGGCATGCAGTTCAACCGCGATACCGAACGCATGGTGATGAGCGACCTGATCCACGATGCCGCCACGCCCGCCGGCTGGGCGCTGATCCCCTCGCCCACCGCGAAGGACCGCAAGGTCTGCCTGCGCAAGCAGCTGGAACTGGTCGAGGCCGACTGGCACGACCTGCTCGGCCTGGCCGAAGGTTCCCCGCAGGTGGCCTGACCCGTTTTTCCCACGAGAGAGCATGACCATGCTGTTGAAAACCTACGAAACGCAAAACCTGCTGTGCAACGTCAGCGTCAACGGCGCGACCACCAAGCCGGACACCTACGCCTTCCGCGGCGACCTGGTACTCGAGGAAGGCGAGATCGCCGATGCCTCCGGCCGCCGCCTGCCACCGACCGCCGTGGTCAAGCAGGCGGTCATGCTCGAGCAGCAGGGAAAACTGGCGATGATGGCCGGGGCCCTGATCGAACTGGCCCACCTGCCGCTGTTCATCGAACGCTATCGCGGCGACCTGGCCGACGGCGCGCCGGTGATCTTCTACGTGGAGAACCTCGGCCAGTCGCTGTACACCGAGCTCGACGGCGTGACCTTGCTGCTGCAGGCGCACGAGGAAGGCGCGGTGTGGAACACCCTGGCCGACGACCTGCGGCTGGACAAGGAGGACTTCAAGGGCCAGAGCGCCGAGGACAAGGTGCTCACCGTCTACGCCGCGCTCAAGGACTACCGGCCGAAGCTGGAGACGCTGAGCTACGAGGCCGCCCTCGGCCGCACCGTCGCCCATCGTCGCGAAGCGCGCGGACCGATCTGAATCCCCCCATGGGCATTGGGCTTGCCGCGATGGGGCTCGATATTCCACGCCACACCAGGGCTCAGAGTCCAGGTGCGGCACGGGTATGCACGGTTTGAAATCCCCGTGTCGGCGATGAGCCACTCCCCTGAGCTCCCAGGGGAGTTTTTTGTTTCACGATGACTCCAGCATCGCAATTCGCTGGACTACGCCAGGGCTAGATACAGCAGGTTTATCAACCACTTAAGCGAGTTCAACATATGCCGGTGCTTTCCGAAATTTGACCCGGCTTCCCCTCGCGTGGCTCCCATGCGGCTCTTGGAAACCGGGCTTTCCGAGGAGTCATCATGGCGAAAATCAAGCTCACCAAGTCCGTAGTCGACTCGGCACAACCTCAATCCAAGGCCATCGAGCTCCGGGATACCGTGGTGCCCGGCTTCCTATGCAAGATCACCCCTGCTGGCCGCAAGGTATTCATGCTCCAGTACCGCACGAACGCCGGCGAACGCCGCAAACCCGCCCTGGGGCAGTACGGCGAGCTGACAGTCGATCAGGCACGCACGATGGCTCAGGAGTGGCTGGCCGAGGTGCGCAAGGGCGGCGACCCCAGCGCGGCCAAGAACGCTGCCCGTAAGGCTCCGACCATGAAGGAGTTTTGCCACACCTTCATGGAGGACTACTCCAGGCAGCGCAATAAGCCCAGCACGCAGCGAGGCTACCAGGGGGTCATCGACCGCTGCATCATCCCCATCATGGGCCGGATGAAGGTGCAGGACGTGAAGCGCCCGGACGTGGCCGCGTTGATGAAGAAGCTGGCCTACAAGCCGGCCGAGGCCAACCGCACCTTCGGCGTGCTGCGCAAGATGTTCAATCTGGCCGAAGTATGGGGCCTGCGCCCGGACGGCACGAATCCATGCCGTCACGTCCCGATGTACCCGCCGGGCAAGGAAACCCGGCTCATCGTGGACGATGAGCTGGTACGGATCTTCCGTCACTTGGAGCATTTGGAGGCGGAAGGGCTGGAGAATTACGTCATCCCGCTGGCGATCCGCCTGCAATTCGAATTCGCTGCTCGCCGCTCCGAAATCTGCCCGTTGGAATGGGATTGGGTAGATTTGGAGAAGCGCCGCGTCGTCTGGCCCGACAGCAAGACCGGAGGCGTTTCCAAGCCTATGAGCGAGGAAGCCTATCGGCTGCTTTCGACTGCGCCGCGCCGGGAGGGTTGCCCCTATGTCCTGCCGTCACCCAATGATCCGACCCGACACCTGACCTTTGGCGAGCACTATGGAGGTTGGAAGCGCGTGCTCAAGGCTACCGGCGTGCCGCATGTCGGCACGCACGGCATCCGCCACCGCGCCACGACGGACATTGCCAATTCGGGCGTGCCGACCAAGGTGGGGATGAGGCTGACGGGTCACAAGACCGTGGCGATGTTCATGCACTACGTCCACACCGAGGACAAGCCGGTGCGCGACGCGGCCGAGCTGGTGGCAAGCCGGCGGCTGGCGATCACGGGTGCCTCGCGCCCGGCGGAAGCCACTGCATGAGCAGCGGCCAGCACCCCGCCTTGCCTGTTCCGATTGTCGTGTTGGTGTCACGAGAATCGGGCAGGCCCCCCCTTCCAGGGCGGCTTCACGGCGAAGGTTTGAAAAACATGCCCGTTACGGGTATAGTTTGGAGGTCGACATGACGAGCATCCTCAAGCGCAGGGACTTCGCGCGGTGGCAGGCGAGTGAGAAGCTGCCCGATGCTGCCTTGTGCAAAGCGGTTCAGGAGATGGAAAACGGTCTGATCGATGCGGACTTGGGCGGCTCCCTCTACAAGAAGCGGGTGGCTCGCCCCGGTGGCGGTAAGAGCGGCGGCTACCGCACGCTGCTGTCAGCCAGGATAGGTAGCCGCTATGTGTTCCTGCACGGGTTTTCCAAGAGCGATAAGGCGAACGTCACACAGGACGAGAAGAAGGCACTGCAATTCGCCGGCAAGGTGTTCATGGAACTGTCTGCCGAAGCCTTGTCGATGGCGTTGCAGTCCGGTCTGTTATTGGAGGTGCATTGTGAGCAAGATCATTGAATCCCTGCGAGGTGACCTGGCTGCGCTTCATGAAGCGGGAGCGATCAGCAAGGTGACGATGCGCGAGTTCGACGCGATTTGCCCGCCTCCCGTGCGGGAGTTCGGCGCGGCCGACATCAAACGCCTGCGCGAAACCTTGAAGTTCAGCCAGCCGGTGTTCGCGCTTCACTTGCACACCACGGCTTCGACCGTGCGAAAGTGGGAGCAAGGCGAGACCCATCCCACAGGACCTGCACTCAAACTGCTGAACATCATTGCCGATAAGGGCTTGCAGGCCATCATCTGATGCCTGACAACGGAGACAGGCAGTGGCGACGCGAATTCCTCCTTTCAGCTCACAGCATCTTGAAGCCGCTTGCCGCGTGCTCGCCGATACCGAGCGCGGCCTGAGTGGCACACAGATAGAACGCCTGCTGCACGAAATCGAGGTTGCCGACACGTCGCCTGGCATGACCAAGTGGAAGCGATTGTTCAATGCGCTGGCCGGCGTACAGAATCAGCACCAGGTCGGTAACCATCTCATCATGTTCATCAATCGCGCGATGAACCCTGTGAACTACGCCCGCGAACCTGCGACGTTCGCTTGGCGGCGCGACGAACTCAACGTCGTGCTTGCCTTCTCCGGTTTCTACGTGCGCGAAGATGGCAAGGTCGCGCACGCCGATAAGACCACGACGCTCGATGCCGCGCGGGCCCGAGCGGGGCGACTCAGGGCTGCTCTGGAAAGCCGTGTCGTCCACGCGGAAGTGCTGAACTACTGCCGCGCGGAGTTGCTGGACGAAAACTATTTCCATGCCGTGTTCGAGGCAACGAAAGGCGTTGCGGAGCGGATTCGCCTGCTTTCGGGCCTGAGCGGCGATGGCGCTGAGCTGGTGAACAAGGCATTCTCAGGCCAGCAGCCCGTTCTGGCCTTGGGGCCGCTCACCACAGAGTCCGAGAAGAGCGAGCAGAAAGGCTTTGCCAATCTTCTGATCGGCCTGTTTGGCGCCGTGCGCAATCCGCTGGCCCATGCACCCAAGACGAATTGGCCCATGTCCGAACAGGATGCACTGGACATCCTGACGCTGGTATCGCTGATTCACCGCAAGTTGGATGACACCACGAAATTAGCGACCGTATCGCCATAAGGGAAGGCCAAGAATGGACGAGGCGATCGTTGTCTTCTCTCGAAAAGGGATTTTTCAGACCACGATCGCCGCCCGCGACGTTCGCAGCCGGGAGCATGCGCGCAAACTGTGGCCCCTGGTATCTCCAGACGCATCACGACAGATGGTGACATGGGTCAGCCCCTCCTTTGAAAGCGGAAAGCTGCGTCGGCGATCCCATTTTCGGGTGCTTCCTGCCCAGCACACCTTCAACCCCAAAGCACACTTCGACGATGAAGAAGCCAGTCGGTGGCGCGCCGTGCAGGAAAGCCCCGAACACCGGCGGGCGAAAGAACGTGTCGCGGCCGAACTCTCCCGACGCTTGAATGCCGGGCTTGCGATGCCGTGGGCGTTCAAGGATGCGGATGCGTCGGATTATCCGCTGGAAGGCAACTTGTTGCTCGGCGCCGACCGGGTGGCAACCGAGCATCCCCTGGAGACGCCGTTTGGCAGCAAATTCCGGCTCGACGTGGCTGTGCTCGGGCCGCCGGTCCAGGTCGAGCCGATGGTGCTGGGCGGCGTTGAAATCGAACTCGGCCACGCCTTCGACGGGCGCAAGGCGCTGATCGGGAAGTCGCTCGGATTTCCGCTGATTTCCATCGACATCACCGAGATGACGCTGGACGAACTTACGCCTGAGTGGGCACAGCGGGTACTGACCGCAACCACGCGGAGCCACGAGCAAGGACGCCGGCAGACCTACATCTATATCCACGACCTGCTGTACCCCCTCTACGCGCAATTGCCGGCGTTTCTGGACGACGAGCAACGCCATCAGTTCCTTGTGTTTGCCGACGATGAGACACTGAATAAGCTGGTGCGCTGGATGAACTTGCTCGCCGAAAAGCTGGAGTACCCGAAAGGTACGGTCGCCGTTGCTCTGGTCAATGGCAAGAACGAACAGTCGCGCAAAATGCTGGAACGCGCGGGACAGGTCGTTGGCCCCGACTGGAGTGAGTTCAACAGCCAGCGATGCCTACGGTTGACCGTGCCGCGCCCCAAAGGTCCAGCGGATATCCAGGCCCATCGCTTCCACATGACGATGGCGCGCATCCTGCTGTCGCACACAGATGCGCTCGTTGGCTACAAGTATTGCAATGGCGTGAACAACAACCACCCCGAAGAAGATGTGTGGGTTGCGCATCGCTGGATCGCCGACCTGAAAACTCATACCCAGCACCGCGTATTGCCGAAGCGGCTGGCCGAACCGATCAACAGGTTGATCGCAGTGGTGTCGGACCTGCATCGCAATCACGCAGCAACCAACCAGGAGGCATGACCATCCCATGTCGGAAATCATCCTGCGGGCAAATACTCCAGCGGAGCTAAAGGACAGGCTAGCCGAGTTGGACATCGATGTTCCCCCGCGGTCGGAGGGGCGCCGGAACCACCATGCAGAGCGCTATTGCATCGCGCATCTGCTTGCGACGCTACCGGTTGAACAGCTCTCGTTCCCGCTGACCTTGACCCATTCTGACAAGCCGGATTTCCTTTTGGCGATGTTCCGGGCCGATGTGGGAATCGAGCACACTGAAGCTGTGCCGGAGAACATCGCCCGCGCTGACTTTCTCCGTGAAAAGGAGGGCTTGGGGCCGGACGTCTACTTCACTCCCCATGTGTTGCCTGGGGAACCCAGAAAGACGGCCGGTGAACTCCGCCGTGAGATCGAGGCCGACGAGTCAGGCCCAGGGTGGTGTGGCGATTCGCCGGAGCGCGAATGGGCCGCCGCGATGGCCCACTACGTCAAAGAAAAGATGCCGAAGGCGACGGCCGACGGCTTCGTTCGATACCCCGCCAACTGGTTGATCGTGTATGACAACTGGCCGCTGCCAGCCATCAACTGCTCCAAAGCGGCATCGTATTTGGCCCCGCTTCTTGCTGAAATGGGCGCTTTTTCAGTGTTCGATACCATCTTTATCCATGACGATTCGCACATGTGGGAATTTCGTGAAACTCCACTCACCCAGGTGTTGCGGCCACTGCGGGCGCCCCACTAACGGTTGGAGCAGCCTTGCGCTTCTTAGCCGTCTCCACACCGCGCTTCTCAATCTGCGCCCGCCACATTTCCAGCGCTGTGATGTCGGCGAGAAGCTCATCGGGATCGGGGACTGCGATTCCACCCATCAGCGCCTTGTCATGTGCATAGTTCGAGCATTTCGTCATGCCTGCATTGACTTGGGCATAGTCGTCGTCATCGACCACGACGCCAGCGAGCCTTTGCGTTTCCACGCCCTTACGGAATCGGAGGATCACTTCACGCAGCAAGACTTCTTCGACAGCACGCTCCCACGCCATGCGTAAACGAAAATAGGCATCGATTGTTTGCTTTCGGTGTTCTTGCTCCTCACCATCCTTGTGCAGCTTGGCGATGGACTGCTGTTGGGCCTTTAGCGCGCCGATCCGCTTACTTGCATTCTTCCCTTCAAACGGGAGTTCTGGATCGGCGACGCCAAACCCCTCAGCGCGGCGAATCAGGCTTTGAGTCGAAATCGCCACGCCGGCAGTTTTGGCCTCCTCCACCAAGAGACATAAGAAGTAGATGTCATGGGTGAACACTACAACTTGACGATACGCGGCTTCGGTGGCCAGGCGCTTTGCTACGCGCTCTCGCCTGCGATGGTCGAGCGATGACACAGGATCGTCAAAGACGATGCCGCCTTTGCCACCGCTCAACCCGACTTCAGCCAAGAAGGAGCCGATCGCCACGGCGCGCTGTTCGCCCTCGCTCAGAATGTCACCGGGGCTTCGACTTTGAGGAAGTTCCAATTTCAGCTTGTGCAACGCCTTGCCTCTGTCGGCGCGGCTCTGCAGTGATACGCTCAACGCACCAACCCCCAATGCCTTGAACTCGCGATTCAGCGCTTCGGCGAGTTCCTTGGAAACAACCTTCTCGGCCATGTCCGATGCCTTCAGCGAGATGGCATTGGTCTTAACAGCGGATAGGCACTGCGCAAGTTTCGCTTGATGGCTGAGCTTGCCCACGGCCGTGACCACCGCGTCTCTGACCTCTCGCAGCTTGACCCGTGCATTCAGCTCCATGAACTGCTTCTGGAGGGTAGCGCGGGCCTTCTCGTCTGAGGCCTTTTCCAATGTTTCTGCCGCAGTGTTCAGCTTGTCGGCCAGCGCTTGAAGTCGCGGCGCGGGATTTTCTAGGGCTTGAGCAACGCCTTCCCACTGGTGTGAGAGCACAGCCGCCTTGATAGCCTCTTGGCGGGCTGCCAGCAGCGGCTCGAATGCCTTGACGTCCGCTGCCAACTTCGGGTCCAACGCTTCAATCTCTCCATAGGTCACATCGTCGAGATTCAACGTCAGGTTCTGCGCGATGAAAGGCTTGTACTCTGCATACAGTGCGGCCCGACGTGTCTGTGAAGTCTTCTCGGCTTCTTGCTGGATGAATGCCTCAAAACGCAGCAAGCGAGTAGCGCCTTCGGCCAAGGGCTGCTGGCATAGCGGACAAGGTGCATCTGTGCCTAGGTCGGGAAACGCCTTGTCCGGATGTGACTCGACGGAAAACTTGCGAGCGGCGTCGAACAGCTCGCGCCAAACCTCTCCCCCGGTGCCCGGCAGAAGATCTTCGCCTTCCTTGAATTCTTTGGCAGCAAGCGCGGCTGCTGCCTGCGCTGTGCGATAGCTGTCCGCCAAACTGCGCAGCTTTTCGACGACGGGATGGTCTACCAGCGCGCCTTTGCTGGTCGCGCTTGTCGCGATGGTTGTGACACGGCGAGCCTGCAAGCGCAGTTGAGCTGCCTTATCCTTCGGATTGTTCTCTTGCAGGCTCTTTTCCAATTCGGCGTGCTGCGCCAATTCTTCTGCGGTCAAGTTGGCTAGCGCGTCGATCTGGGCCTGAGTTGTCTTTGCGGACAGTGAGGAAATCAGCTTGCCGACCAGAGTATCGCCCTGCAACGGGGAAAATGCAGTAAGGTCGGCAGCGGACTGCATCTGCTCAGCTTCGACCATAGCCTTCAACTGCTTGCAGACTTTCGCCAACGCCTCAAATACATCGAGCCCGTAAGGTACGTAAGAGAAATCGTCTTCACTGTCCAGATAGGCGCGTGCACAGCGCGTGTCGAAGACTGCCAATGACGACAATTCAGGGGGAGCTACCTTGCCATGCGTCCATTGCACGTCCTTCGCAACACCGTCCACCAAGATTTCAAAGGTCGCCTCTGGGACGCCGGCTTGACCAGCGGGGAGGTGGGCATTGGGATGGATCGCTTCAGTTCGGTCGCGAGCGCGGCAGGCGCGCTTGAGCACCCTCGAATATCCTGATTTGCCAGAACCGTTATCTCCGTAGATGACGGTCATACCTGTTGCATTGAAAGGCAAGCGCTGATTCTCTGCAATCGCATTGACGTTTCTCATGTTCTTCATTGCGACCAGCTCGATGTGCGTCGCCACCGCAACGGGCGCAGGAATCTGGTCGGCCGTTAGGGGTTTAGGCTGACGGCCCTTCGGATCGGGAATTCCATGTGCCAGCTTAAGCAGCGCGAATAGATCTTCGTTGTCATCCATCGTCAATGTCTGCTTCGCCAGCAGGCGTGCGACGGCATCGCTTTGCCAAGCTGGCAATCCCTGAGTCCAAGCCAGAATTTCTTGCAGTATCGACATAGCCCCCTCCAGTCTTTGTTGCAAGTTTTACCCGATTTTTTCATTTTGTGCGTCTCTGCGTTTCGCCGTTGGGCTTGGGGTCACGCCCCGCGCCTCGTATCGAGTTGTGGCCATCCGGCTTTGATCCCTAACGCCTCCGGCCCTGGTGGGCCTGCGCGCTCCACTTGCCGGGGGGCGTGTATGGCATGGAGCGGTCTTGCTGTTTCCCTTCACCGTACCACGGCGTTCTCGCCGTCAAGGGCGGCGCGCGCGTTGCGCGCTGGCGTCCTGGCGGCCGGCTTCGCCCCCTGACTGCTTGCGCTGCGCCGTGCTGGCGCCGGTTCCGGGCAATTCCGCCCGAGCAACCGGAGCACGATCATGTCGCAGTTTTCCCTCTCTTCCGATGCCTCGCTGCTGGTGCGTGACGGCCGTGGCCGCTATCGGCCGGCGTCGGCCGACCAGATCCTGGATGCCGCGCGTCGGGTCATCGACCAGAAGATGCAGCGCGGTACCGAGTTTAGTTCGCCGGCGACGGTCAAGGAGTACCTGCGCACCAAGCTCGCAGGCTTCGAGCACGAGGTCTTCGCAATCCTGTTCCTCGACACGCGCCATCGGCTGATCGAGTACGTCGAGATGTTCCGCGGCACCATAGACCAGGCATCGGTGTATCCGCGCGAGGTGGTCAAGGAAGCGCTGCAGCACAATGCGGCGGCGGTGATCTTGGCGCACAACCACCCGAGCGGGAATCCCGAGCCGAGCGCGGCCGATCGGGCACTGACCCAGCGGCTCAAGGAGGCGCTGACACTGGTTGAGGTGCGCACGCTGGATCACATCATCGTTGCAGGCGACCAGACGACGGCATTCGCCGAACTCGGCTGGCTGTGACGAAGGGGGCTTCGGCCCCCTTTTTGCTGCGCATCAGGGGAGATTGCGTTTTGCTGGCGACGGCACGTCGTCACTTGCCGCCGTTGCGTTCGCGCTGGCGAAGCCGCTTCACATAGGTGCTGTCCGCCAGCTCGTCTGGCCCAAGATCCAATGCGCAGTTCGCCAACGAGGCCAGGGTGCCGTCGGTAAGCTTGAAGCCCGTGGGTAGCAGCCCGTAGTTTCGTGCGCTGTTTTCCTCGATGGCGGCGAACAGGGCCTTGAAGAAGTCGGCCCGTGACGGGCGCGACGCCACGGTGGCCGCCGCAGTCAAAGGATCTGTGGCTTCCATGCCGGCGTTCTCCGCATCGGCAGCCAGTTCTCGCAGGAACTGATCCAGCGATGGCCAGTATTTCAGATCGAACTGGCCGCGAAGGGCATCCAGGCGATCCTTGACCCAGGAGTTGAACAAGTAGTTGTGCTCGGATGCCGCTTCGATCACGTCGCAGACGTGATAGTGCGTTTCGCTGCTGAAGCCGGAGGTGTTGTTCAACTCGGTGCGGCGCTCCAGCAGCTCCGCCAGTTCCTCGGCCTTCCGTGCGATCTGCCGGTTGACGCCGGCCAGTTCGTCGCGGGCGACGCGCGCCTCGGCGATCTTCTCCGGGCTCCAGAACGCTGCCGTGCTCAGCAGAAGGTCCAGGAAAACCTTGAGTGCCGGCGGACGCGGCTGCAGTTTTTCGTACAACTCGCCGTAGGCCTCCCTCAGCTCGACGCCGCGGGCGAGCAGACGGTCGGCGACGGCATTCTCGCTGGGCAGGATGCCGTGCTCGATGTTGTAGCGCTTTCCTTCGATGAGGATGGCTTCGCAGGCTTGCTGCGGGCTTGTCGTCTGCGGTGAACTCATGTTCCGTTCCTGATGTTGAAGACGCTTTGCAGCGTATTTAACCAAGGCGGGCTTGTCGGTACCCGAGTCTTCGTCTATCGGCTGACTTTCAGGTACCTCATGCGATCCGGGCGTCCCCGGCCAGGAAACGGCCGGTCGCGCTGTCGTGCTGCGCATCGAGCCTCGCTGCACGAGTCTCGCCCCCTTCGGGCTTCCATCGCTGACGCCTCCGGCCCGGATTCCTCGATCCGGGCCTGCGCGCTTCGCTTGCGTGCGGTTCAGCACACGAGGGGGGCCGTTGCCATGTACAGCCGTCTTCCCTGACCTCATCACCTTGTCCGCGACTGTAGCCCGCGTCCGTGTGCCGTCAAGGCGCGCAGGGCCGTGTCCTCGGCTGCGCCTGCGGGCCGCACCAACCCTGCGCTTGTTTCCTTGACGGCTCCCGTCCGCGTGCTCCTGACCGTCGCGGGCGATGAACTCAGGAAAGACGGTGGCAACAGGGCCAACCGGGTTCCTCGTGCCGACCGCACAGAACAGCCGAAAGGCTGGGCTCCGAATCTAGGAATCCGGTGTGCGGTTTGAACAGCAAACCCTTTTCGTCAGGAGAAAGACCATGCAACTCGCATCCCGTTTTGCTTCCCGTTCGCCGTCGCTGCGCAGCGACTACCCGCTGACCGATGACCAGATTCACCGCGTGGCCCCGTCCATCTTCGCGGAGGCCCCGCACGAAAGCCGTTCGCAGCGGTACGCCTATATTCCCACCGCCGCCGTGCTGGCCGAACTGCGCAAAGAGGGTTTTCAGCCGTTCATGGCGTGCCAAACCCGCGTGCGCGACGAAGGCAAGCGCGAACACACCAAGCACATGCTGCGCTTGCGCCACGCCAGCCAGATCAACGGCGCGGAAGCCAATGAAATCATCCTGCTGAACTCGCACGACGGCACCAGCAGCTATCAGATGCTGGCCGGGATGTTCCGGTTCGTGTGCAGCAATGGCCTTGTGTGCGGCGACACCGTGGCGGATGTGCGCGTGCCGCACAAAGGCGACGTGGCCGGTTCCGTCATCGAAGGCGCTTACGAAGTCTTGCAGGGCTTCGAGCGGGTGAAGGAATCCCGCGATGCCATGCGCGCGATCACGCTGGATGAAGGCGAAGCCGAAGTGTTCGCCCGCGCCGCGCTGGCCCTCAAGTACGACCCCACCGGCAACAAGCCCGCGCCCATCACCGAATCGCAAATCCTGATGCCGCGCCGGTTCGACGACCGCCGCCCGGACTTGTGGAGCGTGTTCAATCGCACCCAAGAAAACCTGACCAAAGGCGGATTGCATGGCCGCAGCGCCAATGGTCGCCGCCAGAAAACCCGCCCGGTGCAGGGCATTGACTCCGATGTGCGCCTGAACCGCGCCCTCTGGATGCTGGCCGATGGCCTGCGCCAGTTGAAAGTCTGAATCCCCACGCGGCAGGGGCCGGCAGCAGCCCTTGCCGCTTCTTTCGCTGCTGCATTCCTCACCGCAAGGAGTTATCACCATGAACGCCATCCCCCAAAGCGAAGCCCGCGCCATCCAAGTCCCCGCGCTGGAAACTGTCGACCCGACCAAGAACCTGATTCTGGTTCCGCTGTCGCGGCTGGTGTCGCGCCCGACTGGTCGCAACGTGCGCAAGACCCCGCGCATGTCCATCCCCGAGCTGGCCGCGAGCATCCAACGTGTCGGCCTGCTGCAAAACCTCATCGTCACCGCGACCGCTGACGACGAACCTTATGAAGTCGTCGTCGGTGGCCGTCGTCTTGCCGCGTTGAAGCTGCTGGCGAAGAAGCACCGCATCAGCAAAGAATGGGAAGTGCCTTGCTTGCTGGTGGCCGATGGCACCGCCCGCACGGCCAGCCTCACCGAGAACGTGCAGCGCGAAGCCATGCACCCGGCAGACCAGTTTGAAGCCTTTGCCGCGCTGGTGGCCGAAGGCCGGCCCATCGAGGACATTGCAGCGGATTTCAGCGTTACGCCGTTGGTGGTGCAGCGCCGCTTGAAGCTGGCGAACGTATCGCCGCGTCTGATGGCCGACTATCGCGCCGATGCCGTCACGCTCGACCAGTTGATGGCCCTTGCCATCACCGACGATCACGCCGCGCAGGAAACCGCCTTCTACGATGCGCCGACGTGGCAGCGGCACCCGTCCCAATTGCGCGACCGCCTTACCGAGCGTGAGATTGACGCCTATCGGCATCCACTGGTTCGCTTTGTAGGGCTGGATGCCTACGAAGCTGCAGGCGGCGGCATCCGCCGCGACCTGTTCGCGGATGATGATGCAGGTGTGTATCTGACCGATGCCGCGCTACTGGAGAAGCTGGCGCAAGACAAGCTGGCCGGTATTGCCGCCGAGGTGAAGGCCGAAGGCTGGGCATGGGTGGATGCCACGCCGAGCGTGACCCATGCCGACTTGCACGCCTTCCAACGCGTCCCGAGGGAACGCCTTGCGGCGAACAAGCGCGAAGCTGCCCGCATCGAGAAGCTGCAAGCCAAGCTGCACGACCTGGCAGAAGCCGTGGATGCTGCGCTGGATGCCGACGACGAGGAAAAGGCCGGTGTCTTGCAGGAGAAAGGCGAAGCCTTGGGCGAACAGTTGCAGGCCATCGAGGACAGTTTGCAAGACTACAGCCCGAACGTGAAGGCCGCAGCCGGTGCCATCGTCACCATCGACCGCAGCGGCGAAGCCGTGATTCATCGCGGCCTGATGCGCGAAGCCGAAGCCAAGGCGCTGCGCACGCTGGAACGCTTTCGGCAGGGTTTCGGTGGCGCAGACGCTGAAAACGAGGATAAAGCCGAGGACGACGAGCAGCCCAAGGCCGCCGCCATGTCCGACCGGCTGGCACAGCGGTTGAGCGCCCACCGCACCGCCGTGCTGCAAATCGAAGTCGCCCGGCGTCCGCAAGTGGCGCTGGCTGCGCTGGTGCATGGCATGGTGCAGACCGTCTTGCAGAAAAGCCACTACGGCCACGACCTGCCATTGGGCGTGAGCCTGAAGGTGCAAGACCGACTGGAAGGCATGGCCCCGGACTGGCCAGAATCGCCCGCCGCCGTCGCGCTGCGCGAACTGCAACAGGTAGCAGGCGACGCCTTGCCGGAGGACAGTGCCGAACTGTTCGCCGTGCTGCTGGCGAAGTCGCAGGATGAACTGGTGCGGTTGCTGGCCGTGTGCGTGGCACCCACGGTAGACGTGGTGACGCTCCGCGCCACCACGCTGCAACCCGGCGCGGAACTAGCGCAGGCCGTGGGGCTGGACATAGCCGCATGGTGGAAGCCCACCAATGAGGGTTATTTCCGGCATGTGCCGAAAGCCGCGATTCTGGAAGCCGTGGGCGAGTTTGCACCGGAGCATGTGACCCGGCTGGCGAAGTTGAAGAAGGCCGACAGTGCCAGCGAAGCCGAACGGCTGGCCGATGGCACCGGCTGGATGCCCGCCATCTTCCGCACCGAAGGCCCGCAAGAGGTAATGCCGGAAGCAGGCACGGAGCAGGACGGTACGGGAGAAGCTGCCGCCGTGGCGGATGAACCGGCCGAGGCATTGGCCGCGTGACCCTGCACCGCAGATAGGCGCTCCGGTTCCGACCGGGGCGCTTCATGCTGTCGAAACGAAGGACTCCCCCCATTCGCACCAGCTCCAGGCCGTTCCGCCTTGGAGCTGGCGGTCAAGAATCCGGGCGCGGCGGTAGCCGCGCTCGGATTCAAGGCCCAAGCCAAAACGCCCCTTCGCCGCCTTCGGGCAGGCGGCGAAGGGGCCGCGCACAAGCAGCCTTGTGCGCGAGAAACCCAAGAAGCCGGCAAGTGCGCCGGCGCATCGCGCCGCCGGTGCTTAGACAGCGCCCCGCTGCAATGGGCGAGGCTTGTAGGGCTACGCTCAGGTTTGCTGCGGCAGGTTGTGCGAAAGCGTGCCGTCCCCGACGCTGGCAGTTCGCTGCCTGGTCGTCACGAAGGACGGTTCACCGACACGCCGCACGGCCATGCCTATGGAGCTTCCACGCCACGCCTCAAGCACGTTGCCGCCTGCGACGGCAGGCGCGTTCTCGCCCTTGTCCTTGGTGGTTGGCCTTGCCCGCGTCAGGGCGCAAGCCGGTGAAGCCGTCGCGCGGGGATGCCGAGTCGGCCATGTCTCCATTCGGGGGCGGTCGGCCTGTACGTCCTTGTCTTGTTGTGAATCCTGGCGGGGGCGCGGCTGCGCCTTGGGCTTGATGGTCGCAACCTTCCAGCGAAAACAATTTCCCCTGCGCTGCGCGCATTCCTCGCGGGACAAATTCTTTTCGCTTCCAGGCTCTCCGCTGCGCTTCGACCGCAAGCGGTGCGGCCAGCCCATCCCCCGCCGGACGGATCACAACAAGGACGCACTGGCGCGACCTTGTTCAACCCGAAAGGAGAAACATCATGGCTAACATCGGCACCTTCATCGCAGAGAAAGACGGCTTCACCGGCACGCTCCGCACCCTGACGCTCAACGTCAAGGTCAAGCTGGTTCCCAACGACAAGGGCGACACCGAGAACGCCCCCGACTTCCACCTTCAGGCGGCCGGCCACGAGATCGGCGCGGCGTGGAAGAAAACCAGCCAGGCCGACCGTCCGTACCTGTCGGTTTCACTCGATGACCCTTCGTTCCCCGCGACGGTCTATGCCCGCCTGATCGAGAACGAGGACGGCACGCACGACCTGATCTGGTCGCGTAGCAAACCCAAGGCAGCCTGACGGCCGCCTACCGCGCCCCGCCCATTGCGGCGGGGCGCGGCATCTCTCAGTTCCAATCGCTCGCCTGAGCGTTAGGCGAGCGCAATCTTCCGATCTACGCCGCAAAAATCAGCGATCACCCCAACCACCGCCTGCGCCTGTGAAGGCAGTGCGGATGGCGTGGGAGCTTGGGGAGAGAAGGCTGCGGACTCTAACGCAAGTGCCACATCGAACGCCGCTGACCCCGTTAGGTTTCTGGCGAAGAACTCGGCCAACAGATCGGCTTTGACGTTACTAGCCTGTTGCTGAAGTTCCTGTTGTAGCGTATCAGCGAGACCAGGTTGAGCCGCAACACCTTCCACTAGTGCTGCCGCCATGCGACCGACCTTCTCCGTGAAAGCCTGCCCTGATACGCCGTAGCGTATTCCACGCTCGATGATCTGACGGCGTTGCTCCTGATCCTCAGCAATGAATTCCCTGAGGATGAAGTCCATCGCGATCATGAAATGCGAGCATGAGGCATAGAAGAGTCTCCACGCCCGATTTCCGGAGGCGATCTGGGTCAATAAATATTCGATGTCTTCAAGCCAGGCGTTGCATCCGTCGAAGTTCAAGGAGTGAAGCAGGCGAGATTTGCTTTCCTCATACCTGCCACGCCAGTCACCACTCAATCGGCCTAGAGAGCCCGATTCAAGATCCGCAAGGAAATCTTCCTCGGTGATGCGCTCCTTGTGGCTGCGTGCGCTATTGGTTAATCGAGAAAGAAACTTGCCATCCAATACCCGGACATCGTGTTGGAGGCCAAACTCGCGAACATCCGGCCTAGAATCCGTTGTCGCGACAATGCACGAGTCAAGATCTAGAACTGACTGCAGGCCCTTTGCCCAAAAAATGCGTTCGAGAGCCTGCGGTGTCTTCTTGTTCTTGATGTCGACGCAGATGCGTTCTCTGCTGAGAGGCGAATTGCGCGCGTATAGCCACAGATCGACATCCGTCACATCGAATCGATGGAATGTAAACTTGATGCCTCTGGCAACATAGTAGCCAATGCTTAGGAAATAATTCCGCAGTGCTTCCTCGGCGACAGAGCCCTTTAGTGGTTGGCTTTTCATCGCTTGAGCCCGCCGGTTCGAATTTCTTGGAGCAGGTTGCGCGCCTTCAGTTTCACTGCCTCTGTGGCATTTTTCCGCTGCACCTCTCGATTCAATTCCGGCGCGATGTATTCAGTGATACGTGCACCAGGAATATGCGAAACGCTCTCGGCCGTTATGTCGCCATCTTCGATTACGGCGAGTGCAAGACGCCCCACTTCCGGCTTCAGGAGCCTCATGCTGAACATGCCGTTATCAGCAGGTGTCACGGCGACGACGCCTTTGAGCTCAAGGGCCTGATAGTCGCTTCCAATAGCGGTGGCGGGACCGACGCTATGGCCTGCGATCAGCTTATTCATGAGTGCCGAAACCATCTGGATACGGCCACGGTAATAGCTGCTGACGGTCATCCCGTAGGTGAGCGAGGCTACCAGCGCCTTGGCCAAATCCAACGCGTCGTCCGCAATGGAGTTGCTGAATTTGGAGAATGCAGCCGGACGGGTAACGAAGTAGCTCTTTCCCTGATCATTACCCACGACGCTGACATCGAATAGACCAATGGAGTGAAGGCGTGCGAAAAGATCCTGCCCGAGAATCCTGTTGACCGTCTCCAATGGTAGGCAGCCTGTTTCTTGAAGCTTCTGATTCACTTCTGTCAGAAGCGCAGCCTCGGGGGCTTTCAAGGTTGATAGAATTGCATTGACCTTCCGCGCATCATCGCGCCGGAACAGGTTGCCATTGAAAAGTAATTTCTCTTGAGCCGAGATCGGCTCAGAGTCAAAGAAGCCGATGTTGGTCGCAAGATCCAGCGTATCGCCGACTTCCTTGCGTGAAAGCTTCAAATTATCGGAAACGACCTCGGCGATAGCTTTGTCCGTCGTGGGCGTCTCGGAGGCAATCTCTGATACGAAGATTACGGCTTCTTCATGTGCCTCGTGGCTGCTTTCATCGAAAATTCTGGATGTGTGCTCGAGCACGCTATGTCCAGTCAAACCGAGGACTTCCACCCCCCCGCTGCCCGGCAGGATTAGCTTTTGTCGCGCGAGTTCGGCAACGATTGCAGGGAGTTCCGTTTTGGGGCTGATGTGGTTGGCACGTGCGAGGGCTTCTAGGCGTTGTTGCGTGACAACGCTTTGCCTTTCCGCGGAGATTGCGGACAACAACGTGCCACTTTTCCCAGCGAAGGCGATCGAGTCAAAATCTTGGTTCGTTGTTGCTTGAAGTTTTCTTGCGTGGTGCAGCAACCACGCGCCTTGGGTCTTCTTATCCATGAACATCCCGTTGCTTGATAGATAGCAGCTCTTGTTCTATTTGCTTAAGCACACGCCTTACCTTGTCCATGTCGTCGCCTGCATAGGCCAGAGTCAGCAACGTGAGCGGATGCACGTCCATGACCTTGCACAGTTCGGTCAGCTTGTGCATGGTCGGGCTTTTCAAGTCGCGCTCCAGCGAACTCATGTAGGTACGGCTGGACACGTCGGAGAACGCTTCCTGGCTCAAGCCGCGCGCCTTCCTGACTGTCCGTATCGCCGTCGCCAATGAGTGTTTCGCTGCCACCAACTTGGTTTCCCCTAGAAAACCAAGATGACAGCTCATTGCACCCAATAGGGCTACAATCTATAGTATTCATTCCTGCTGAGCAATCCGCCTCATGCTTTTACGGAAATCCGCAACTGCGGATTTAGCCGGAGCCAGAGAGTTACTTCCGTGCCTTTCCTGACCCTCACAATTGCGCTTCTGCGTTTCTGTGCATGTACGGATTCGATGGCTTGCGCCTTCGTGCTTTCCCGCCAAAGCACGCAGCCGCTTCAGCGGTTCCGCGCTTCGGTGGAAAAGCGTACCCGTGCATCTTCGGATGCGTGGGGATTCGGGGCATGACCCAGCCGCTCGTCACCGCTGAACAGCGGGCGCAACTGCTGGCCGTCGGCGCGGCACGCACCGCTGGCCGGAGCATCGACCCGATGCCGGCGGTGCGACTGTTCACCCCTGACGCGCACGCCACCTGGCTGCTAGCCGCGCTTGACCCGGACGACGGTGATACGGCCTGGGGACTGATCGACCTGGGTATCGGCCTGCCGACGTTGGGAACGGTGAAGCTATCCGATCTGGCATCCATCGTCGGGCCGAGCCAGCATCCGGTGATGCGTGATCTCTACTTTCTGGCAGAGCGCCCGCTGTCGGAGTACGTCCGACGGGCGCAGGAGAACGGCTCGATCACGGATTGAGCGGCCACGAAGACAGAGAAGGCCGAGCCAAGGCGAGCACATTGTGACTATTTCGGTCTTGGTCAAGACCGAATAGATCTTGCTCGGCTTTATTGCACGAAATCGGTGCGTGCCTGACCGAAACAGACATGATCTTTGGCGCGGGTTTCGGCACGGTGCCTGATGCTGACTCCGATTTTCTGGCGTTTCAGCCGTCGCATCGAGACGATTTTCGCAATGCTTCGGAGCCAATCGGTCTTGACACCTGCCACATCAGTTCACCCCGACCCGATGACAGCTTGATGGCGATTCGATAGCTCCGTACGGCGAAATCCGTGGCGACGTTCCTGCTACACGGGAGGTTGCGTCATGGCCGAAGCGAGCGCCGAGCATTGGTATCCCACCGCCGCCTATCTCTACACACTGCACCTCGACGGCCCGGCACTGGCCTGGGAGTACCTGCGACGGAATCCCGATTACCGCCGCGACTGGCTGCGCCGTCGTCGCCGGCCGGACGCGGCGCAGGCTTGGGGCCTGCGCCTGCTGGAAGATCCCGCCCTGGATGCGCGGGACGCGCATCCGGCCTGGTTCCCCGATCACGATGCCGTGGTGCAGCTTCTTCCCGAT